>Ga0209455_1000081_pt1 | contig 263674 bp, 205 predicted proteins | sample AraplaCol_mCL_r2_FD_184275 | JGI IMG/M metagenome (GOLD analysis project Ga0209455, IMG submission 184275) | Arabidopsis root microbial communities from North Carolina, USA - plate scrape CL_Col_mCL_r2 (SPAdes) (version 2) | ecosystem: Host-associated > Plants > Roots > Endosphere | place...
CAATCGCCTTGGAGAAGGCAAAACGCGTTACCAGGTTCGGCGCGAATTCCCACTTCAGGTTCAAGCTGGGCAGGATGTCGGTGTATTCGTTATGAGCGTTGATGGGCGTGGTCTGGCCATTGCCCAAAAAAGGCGCCAACGCCACGTTGGGATACACCAGGAAGCCTTCGGAGTTGTTCCTGGTCTGCACCGCACGCACGCCAATGTTGCCGCTCAGGTTGGCGTCGTCCAACCCGAATTCGAGCATGGCGTACGCCGCGTAGGTCTTTTCGTGTTGGATATTGGTGTGTGCGGCATCCAGCAGCGTGGCCTGGTACGGCACGTTGTAGCCGCCGCCGATGTAGTACGGAATGGCGGCGTTGTGGATGGCCGCGTAGCTGCCCGGATAGCCCAGCGCGGTCGACAGCACCGGCGCATAGAACGCGCCCGGTATGCCGGCGCCGCCGCGGTAGAAGTTGTTGAACGTATCCAGATGCACCAGGCTGGTATTGACCGTGCTATTCAGGTTCAGGCTGGGCAGCGTGCCGCTGGGAACCGCCCAGCCTTGCATCCAAGTCTGGAACACGGGCAGCCAGTTGTAGCCGGTGTCGATGTTGTTGGCGTAGCGGTTGGTCAGGCGCACGCCCCCCTTCAACGCATGCACGAATCCTTCCACGAAGCTGTGCTCGACGTCGGCGCGCCAGGCCAGCTCCCTGGCGTAGTTCTGGTTCTGGTGATCCATGGTGAACCCCCAGTAGTAATTGGCGGGGTTCCCGGTGAAGCTGGAATCGACGCCGATGCGCGGCGGGTTGGTACCGTTCAGGGCCACGTCTATGTAGGGCACGTTGGTACCCAGGGCCACGGTGGAATCCAGGCTGTTGACGGTGGCCTTGACGAACTGCAACGAGCTGGTGACTTCCGTGCTCGAGCCCACCAGCCACTTCATGCCGGTGGAGAAGTCCGTGGTCTTGGAGGTGCTGTCGGATGCACGGATGTCGGTGCCCATCGGCATGCCGCCACTCTGCGTGAGGCGCCCGGACTGGAACACGCCGCCATTGACCTGGCTCGGCTGGCTGGCATCCACTACCACCTGCGTCGGGTCGTTGCTGACGAAGATCGCATCTTCGTCCCAAACTTCGTGATACCTGCTCTGGAACGCGGTGGCGTAGAAATCAAGCGTGCTGGTGGGGCGCCACTGGTAGGCCAGGTAGTAACCGTCGCGCTTGCGGTCATACAGCAAGGTGCGCCAGTCGGCGCCGCGTGGCACCCAGATGCCGGCGGCGTTCTTGAAGAACGGGCGCACGAACAGGCCATCGGTACGCGTGGCCAGGCGGGAATCGGCGATGTCCACCAGGACACCCATTTCGCCGATGCTGGTGTTCCAGCGATTGCTGTAGAGCACCGAGGCGGATGGCTTGTACTTCTTGACGAAGTCGCCGTAGTTCTCGCTCACCGAAGCGGCAATCTTCTGGCCCTGGAAGTCGAACGGCATGAAGGTGCGCAGATTCACCGTGCCGCCCAGGCCGCCTTCGATCATCGAGGCCGTCTGGTTCTTGAAGACGTCGACGCCGGACAGCAATTCCGACGGCACGTCCTGGAAGCTGAGCGCGCGTCCGCCGTTGGCGGAGAAACTGTCGCGGCCATTCAGCTCGGAGCGCACCTGCGTGAGGCCGCGCACCTGCACGCCATTGCCTTCGGCGGAGAAGTGTTCCGGATCGCCCTGGGAGAGAAAGTGATCGATGGTGACGCCAGGAATGCGCGACAAGGTTTCGGTGACGCTGCGGTCCGGAAGCGCGCCGATGTCGGTGGCAGACAGCGAATCGACGAAGGTGTCGGCGTCGCGCTTGATGTCCTGCGCCTTCTCGACCGACGCGCGAATGCCGGTAACGGTAACGCTAGCCAGCTGCTTGGCTTCTTCCAGCTTTTTCTTTTCGGCAGCGGTTCGGGCGCTGGGGGTCACCTCGCCCGTCTGCGCCGCCGTGCTGCCGGTATCGGAAGCCGGCGCCGCACCCTGGGCATGCACGGTGGTAGCGCAGCCGTATGTGAACGCCAATCCCATCGCCACCGCCACCGCCAAGCGGGCGCCGGAAACAGGCTTGTACCGCAGGCGTTCAACGCCGTGCATCTGGAATGCTTGCAGCTTCTGGATCATGAGCTTTCGTTCTCCCCGCAGTTACCCGCGCCAGCAGGCCTTGGCCTGCCAGCTGTTGTTGTCATTTCGGGCGATCGGCCCGACGAATGCCTCGACGGCAAACCGTTCAAAGCTCCCCTCTGAACGTCATCGGTCCATCGTCGATGTTGGCAGGGTGGATGCTGGGGCTTAGCCTTTTGTCGGGCAATTACGAAATTGATGGAGAGAGTTAACGTTTCTTCATTTGCGGTCGCGGTAATGGATCGATCCAAATGCCTGCCCGGGATGGTTTTTTTTCGCCCCCGGCCAGCCACGAATGGGCCCAGCAGGCCGCTGTGCGCCGACGAAAACGCATCGCTCTCACTCACAGCCCACGCCAGCCATGCAGGCGTTATGGCAAGGCTATGCGCATGCTCGACGCATTACGAAAAACCGTCCGCAACGCCATCGATGGCTTCAACGAAGACGAACTCTTCACGCATGCCGCGGCCATCGCCTATTACTCCGCCCTGTCGATGGCGCCGCTGATCGTGCTTACGGTGTGGCTGCTCTCGCTGCTGCGCGCGCAATGGCAGATGCAGCTCAATCACGCACTGACCGAGATGATGGGCGACAAGGCGGCGCAGGCAGTGATCATGATCGTCGAGAACGCCAAGTCGCGCCCGAAGCTCGGCAATATCGCCGGCATGCTCGGCATTGCCGTGACTTTGTTCAGCGCCTCGGCGGTCTTTGCACAATTGCAAGGCTCGCTCAACCGCATCTGGCGCGTGCAGGAGCCTTCACGCAACGTCATCGGCATCTGGCTGAAGGCGCGCGCGCGGGCGTTCGCGCTGGTGATCGGCATTGCCTTCCTGCTGATCATTTCCTTCGCGGTGAGCGCGCTCATCCATGTGATGATCCCCTACGGCTCGCTGGCCTGGTCGATCCTGGAGTACGTGATATCGCTGCTGGTGTTCGTGGTGGCGTTCGGCGCGATGTACCGCGTGTTGCCCGATACGCAGATCGACTGGACCGATGCGACCTGGGGCGCGCTGCTGACCACGGTGCTGTTCATCCTCGGCAAATTCGCCATCGAGCTGTACATCGGGCACGTCACCATCGGCGGCGCGTACGGCTCCGCCGGCACCATCGTGGTGATGCTGACGTGGGTGTACTACGCCTCGTTCGTGGTGCTGCTGGGTGCAGAGCTGACGCATGGATTGGCCGTGGCGCGGGAACATATCGGCAAGGCGGCCAACAGCGGGCCCGTTTGATGCTGACGCTGTCAGGACTCGTTATCTGGCGAGCGTTGGATGCGCGCTAAAGCCCAGACAACCCCACCCCAGCCCTCCCCTACTGTCGCAGGGGAGGGAGTTGGTTTGACGCAATGTCCAGGCTTGCCATGATCCGCCCCCTCCCCTGCGACAGTAGGGGAGGGCTGGGGTGGGGTTGCTTGAGCTTTAGCGTACGGCGCAACCCTCACAGCAACGTATTTGATGCTGACGAAGATCTGCTCCCTTCCCTGCACGTCGGTGAGTGTTGAGACGGAATAAAGCCATCCCGCGATCAAGTTACGTTAGCGCGATGGACGAAAAATGGCATCGCGCCCGACAGTTGCGCCACGCAAGCACGGATGCGGAGAGACATTTATGGCGGCATCTTCGCAGCAGAAACCTGGCTGCGTACAAATTTCGACGCCAGTATCCGATCAGCGGGTACATCGTCGACTTTGCCTGCCTGTCCGCCAAGTTGGTGGTGGAAGTTGACGGCGGACAACATGGGGATGCTGCCGCATACGACGCTGTCAGGACACGACGGCTGGAAGCGCGTGGGTTTCGTGTGTTGCGCTTCTGGAATGATGAGGTGCTGATGCCGCACGGAGGATGTGCTGCAGGTTATCTGGCGGGCGTTGGTGGTGCGCTAAAGCCCAGGCAACCCCACCCCAGCCCTCCCCTACTATCGCAGGGGAGGGGGCTGATCGTGGCCAGCTCCAGACACCGCGGTAAACCGACTCCCTCCCCTGCGTCAGCAGGGGAGGGCTGGGGTGGGGTTGCTTGAGCTTTAGCGTACGCCCAAAGCCTCACCGCAACGTATACCCCGTCACCCGCCACACCTTGTCCCCATCCAGGTGAAACGAAATCAGCTCGCGCACCGGCTGCTTTTCGTTGGCGAAGCGCGTAGCGAACGCCACGTTGGCGAACACGCCTGGCGGAAGCTTCTTGCCATCCGATTCGCTGAAGGAAAGATTGGCCGGCGTGCGGGTGATCAGCGTGCCCACCGTGTGGCGGTCGTTGCCGACGCCCTTGACGAAGGCATCGCGGCTGATCAGCTGCTTGGTGATGCTGGAAGCGCCATCCCACACCTGCCCTGCCTGCCCCTTGTCGACCAGGTCGGCCACTTGCAGGGCGGCCTGTTCGAGCTGCTGGTTGCGCTGGGCGTATTCCTGCGGTGTGGGCTGCTGGGCCGGTGACTGAGCGAAGGCGCTGGCCGTGGCGGTGGCCAGGGCAAGCAGGGAAAGACATGTAACGACGCGCATGATGATAAAACCCCCGAGATTTTTTGAAGAACAAACACTCAAACAATCAGTGCGTATCCACCCGCACCACTACCCGCCGGTTCGGCGCCAGGCAGGCAATCAGCTTGCTGCGCGCCTGGTCGGCACACTGCACCACCGGTTCGGCCTTCCCTCTGCCTTCGGCGCCGATCAGATCCTGCGGCACGCCTTTGCCGGCGAGATACTGCGCCACCGTTTCCGCGCGGCGCTGCGACAACACCTGGTTGTAGGCGTCGCTGCCGAGCCGGTCGGTGTAGCCCACCACGTCGACATGCGCGATGCGGTCCTTTTCATCCAGCAAGCGCGACGCCAATGCATCCAGCTGCGCACGCCCGCCATCGGTGATGTCCTTGAGCGAATAGCGGTCGAAGGCGAACAAGGCATCGGTCGACAGCGTGGTTTCCTGCTTCTGCGCCTTCGCTGCCGGCGCCGCTGCCGGCGCCGCTGCAGGTACCGGCGGTGGCGGCGGATTCATGTAGCGCGCACAGTCTTCCGGTTTCCAATAGAAGCTCCGCGCCAGCTTGTCCTGGTCGAACAGCACCTTGAACTGGCACACCGTCACCTGGCCGGAATCGGCGTCGCGGAAATTGAACACGTAGTTCCACTCGCGCACGCCCCACACACCTTCCTCGAAATGCGGGTAGCCGATCAATTGCGCGATCTGCTGCTTGTTGAGCCCGGCATGCAATTGGCGCAGGTGGTCCAACTCGGGAAAGGTGCCGCCGCGGTGCATCGGCGTTACGTCGTCCGGTTTGGGCCATACCAGCTCCTGCGCGCCCGTGCCGTCCTTGGCCACGTTGCGGCTGACGTTGCCGCAGCCGGCCAGCAAGGTCATGCAGGCGAGCAAGGCGATCAAGGCCAGCAGGGCGATCAAGCGGTCCAGCGCAGCCGTATCGAGCACGCCCTGCTCGCGGGAAACAGCGGATTGGAAATGGTGTGTCGTCATGGCTTGATCTCCCTTCACCAAAACATGCCTGCGCCAACGGTGACGCCGGCATCGCCGCGCGAGTCGTCGGAGAAGTTGAGCTTGTAGACCCAGCGGCCGCTTTCGGAGACGGTCGACAAGCCGATGGCGATGCCCTGCTGGCCGTGGAACGAACCCAGCGCTACGGCCGCGCCGCTTTGGTTGGGTTGATACGCCTGCGGCAGGCCGGCCATCGCCATGGCCGAGGCCACGCCCGCGTTGGCGCGCGCGGAGATGGTGCTGAGGCTCTGGTTGATGCCGTTCATTTGTTGATCGGTGTAGTTTTTCGCCCAGTTCTCCGCGGTCTGGATGCCGGCATTCACCTGCCCGACGTTCGCCACATCGGTGGTGGCCGTACCGGCCGCCACGTTGTGGATCTGCGCCGGCGTGCCGGCCTGGCCCACGGTGATGCTGCTGTAGTTGGGGCTGCCATCGCTGTTCTTGTCGTATTGCACGGAACCGGCTTCCGCGGTCTGCAACTGCGATACGTTCACCGCGTCGGTCGATGCCGTGCCCGCCGCCACGTTGGTGATCTGCCGCTGATCGGTGGACGAACCCACCGATACCACGTTGGAACGGCCACCATCGGTCGAGCCCGCACCCAGCGCTACCGAGTCGTTGCCGCTCGCCGAGGAACCATCGCCGATCGCCGTGCTATCCGTACCCGACGCGGTCGACGAGGGGCCTTCGGCCACCGAATTGGTGCCGGTGGCCGAGGCGGCGTTGCCGCTGGAATTGGCCGAGAAATACTTGCTGCCACCGTTGTTGATGTTGCTGACGGTGGTAGTGAGGTTGTTGATCGCGCTGGTGTTGGCGTTCACCTGCTGGTTGGTCGCATACAACTCCGAACCGTTGATCGCATCCGTGCTGGTGGCGCTCACCTGCCCCGCCGCCACGTTGGTGATGGTGCGCTCGTTGCCCGCACTGCCCACGCTTACCGTGCTGGTGGGGTTGGTACCGGCCACCGCGTACGTGTTGCCGCCCACGGTGACGCTGCTGGTGCCTTGCACTGTCGATGTGGTGGAACCCGCACCCAGGGCGACATCGCCTGCATTCGCGCCGGCAGTTGCACCGTTGCCGATGGACACGGCGTTGGTGGTGCTCGCCGTCGACACCGGGCCGATCGCTACGCTGTTGGTGCCCACCGGGTTGGAATCGGCCAGCGACGAATTGGCGTGGAAGTACTTGATGCCCGCGCCGTCCACCGCGCCGCCGATCTGGTTCAGCACGCTCTGCACGGAGTTGTAGGTGTTGCCGCCGTAGCTGAGGTTGGTGGTCACCGCGCCGGTGGTCGGGTCGTAGGTGCTGTTGCCGCCCAGCGACGAAGCGACAGTGTTGCCCAGATTGGTGGTGGTGGTGCCAATGGCCGTAACAGCCTGGTTCGTCGCATTCAGCTGCGAACCGTTCACCGCATCGGTGCTGTTGCCATTGATCTGGCCCGCCGCCACGTTGGTGATGGTGCGCGGCGATCCCACCGCGCCCACGCTGACCGTGCTGGTGGCATTGGTGCCGGCGAAGGTGTAGGTGGTGCCGTTGATGACGGTGTTGGGCGTATTCACCACCGTCGCGGTGACCGAGTTCGCGCCCAAGGCCACGTCGCCGGCTTGCGCGGAGGCATTCGAGCCGGACCCCAGCGCCAAGGCGGCTGTGTTACCGGCGGTGCTCAAGGTACCGATGGCGACCGCACCGATACCGCTCGCGTTGGTCTGGGTGCCCATCGCGACCGCATCCGCGAAATTGCTGACGGCGGCCTCGCCGATCGCCACACCGCCCGGCGCGTTCTGCTGCACGACCGCACCATCGCCCATCGCGACGCCTTCGTCGCCATTCGTGATCGTGTTCGGACCGACGGCAATGGCGTTGTTGCCCACCGCCAACGAGTCGGGAGCCGTGGAGTTGGCATGGAAATACTTGGTGCTGGTAGCCGACACCGCGCCGATCGCACCAGCCAACTGGCGTACCGTCACTGCATCGTCCGACGCCGAACCGTCCGCCACGTTGGTGATCTGGCGATAGCCGGTCGAATTGCCGACCGACACCTCACCCAGCAAGGCGCGGTCGGTGACGTTGTACTGCACATACGGGCCGACGCTGCCGGTGCCGCTGGGAAGCGGATGATCGGTCATCGAACCCGAACCCAGCGCCACGCTGTCGGCAATCGTCGCCTGCGTGTTGTAGCCCACCGCCGTCGCATTGGCCGCGGTCGCCGAAGCCGCCACACCCGCCGCCATGGCGTTCGCACCCGTGGCGCCGTTGTTGTTGTAGTTGGCCTGCTGCGTACCGCCATCGTTGACGCCGTAGTAATGCGTCAGCCCGTTGTTGACGGTGGTGTTGAGGGTGTCGATCGCCTGGTTCGTCGCATACAGCTGCGAACCGTTGATCGCATCCGTGCTGCTGCCGTTGATCTGGCCCGCCGCCACGTTGGTGATGGTGCGCTGGTTGGTGCCGCTGCCCACGCTGACCGTGCTGGTGGGTGCGCCACCGGCAAAGTTGTACGTGGTGCCGGCAATCACCGTGCTCGGCGTCTGCACTACCGCAGCAGTTACCGAACCGGAGCCCAGCGCCACGTCGCCCGCATTGGTGCCGGCCGTTGCGCCTGCGCCCAGCGCAATCGCGTTGGTCTGATTGGCGGTCGCCGTATCGCCGAAGGCCAGCGCACTGGCCGCTGTCGCGCTCGACGCATTGCCCAGCGCCACCGAACCCTGCCCGGTCGACGTATTGCTGTTGCCTATCGCCACCGCGCCCTGGCCGTTCACCGTGTTGTTGGCACCCACGCCTACGGCACCGGTGCCGCTGACCGAGTTCGGATCGCCAATGGCTACCGCGCCATCGCCGTTGACGGTCTGCTGGTTACCCAACGCCACCGCACCGGTGCCGCCCAGTACGCGCGATTGATAACCGCCCGCAATGGAGCCCGTGCCCGAGCCGGCCGCCACTGTATTGCTGTCGCCGATCGCCACGGTCGATGCCGCCAGCGCCTGCGAACCGAAACCGATCGCCGTGGCGTTCGTCGCCGTCGCGGAGGCATTCACGCCGGAAGCGAGCGAATCCGTACCCGTCGCGCCGTTGTTGTTGTAGTTGCCCTGATGCGTGCCGCCATCGTTGACGCTGTAGTAATGCGTCAGCTCGCCGGTCACCGTGGTCAGCGAGTTATTGAGCGTGTTCACCGCCTGGTTCGTCGCGTACAACTGCGAACCGTTGATCGCATCGGTACTGCTGCCGCTGATCTGGCCCGCCGCCACGTTGGTGATGGTGCGCTGGTTGGTCCCGCTACCCACGCTTACCGTGCTGGTGGGCGCACCACCGGCAAAGTTGTACGTGGTGCCGGCGATCACCGTACTCGGCGTCTGCACCACGGCCGCGGTGACCGAACCCGCACCCAGCGCAATGTCGCCCGCGTTCGCGCTGGCCGTGGCGCCATTGCCGATCGACACCGCATTGGTCGCACCGGCCGTGGACACCGGCCCGATCGCCACACTATCCGTGCCGATTGGCTGCGAATCGGCCAGCGTCGAATTGGCGTGGAAATACTTGATGCCGCCGCCATCCACCGCGCCGCCGATCTGGTTCAGCACGTTCTGCACGGAGTTGTACGTGTTGCCGCCGTAATTGAGGCTGGTGGTAACGGCGCCGGTGGTGGAGTTGTACGTGCTGCCGCCGCCCAGGCTGCTGGCCACGCTGTTGCCCAGGTTGGTCACCTGGCCGCCGACCGTGGTGATGGCGCTGTTGGCGGCGAACAACTGCGAACCGTTCACCGCATCGGTGCTGCTGCCGCTGATCTGGCCAGCGGCCACGTTAGTGATGGTGCGCGGCGTCGCCCCGCCCACGCTTACCGTGCTGGTCGCATTGGTGCCGGCAAACGTATAGGTTGTGCCGTTGATGCTGGCGTTCGGCGTGTTCACCACCGCGGCGGTGGTGGAACCGGAACCCAGCGCCACGTCGCCCGCATTCGTGCCGGCCGTCGCGCCGTTGCCGATCGCCACGCCGGAACCGATGCTGGCCTTGCTGCCATTGCCCAGCGCAACGCTGTTGGCGCTGCTGGCGTTGGCGTTGTTGCCCACCGCCGTTGCACTGATGCCTGCGGCCGAAGCGCTTACGCCCGCCGCCAAGGCATTGGAACCGGTCGCGCCGGCATTGTTGTAATTGGTGTCCGTGCCGCTGGACGTGCTGTTGACGCTGTAATCGTGCGTCTGCGCTGCGGTGATGTTCGATTGCAGCGTGTTCGCCACGCTGTACAGCTGCGAGCCGTTGATCGCATCCGTGCTGCCCGCATTGATCTGGCCCGCCGCCACGTTGGTGACGGTGCGCGGGCTGCCTGGCGCGCCCACGCTCACCGTGCTCAGCGCATTCGTACCGGCAAAGCCGGAATACGTCACGTTGTTGACCGTGGCACTGGTGGTGTTCACCACCGTCGACGTGGCGGAATTGGAACCTAGCGCCACGTCGCCGGCTTGCGCACTGGCGGTGGCATTCGCACCCAGGGCAATCGCATTGGTTTGACTGGCGGTGGCCGTATCGCCAAATGCCAATGCGCTTGCTGCCGTGGCGCTGGAGGCGTTGCCCAGCGCCACCGCGCCCTGCCCCGTGGCGTTATTGGTGTTGCCCAGCGCCACGGCGCCTTGGCCGTTCGCCGTATTGTTCGCGCCCACCGCCACCGCGCCGTTGCCGGTCACCGTATTGGGATCGCCGATCGCCACTGCGCCGTTGCCGTTCGCCGTCTGGCTTTCACCGATCGCGACGGCGCCCGTGCCGCCGAGCACTTGCGAGTTGTGACCACCGGCAAAGGAACCGGTGCCGGCTGCAGCCGCCACGGTATTGCTGTCGCCGATCGCCACGCTCGATGCTGCCAGCGCATTCGCACGGTTGCCCAACCCCACGCTGCCGGTGCCTGTCGCCTGCGCCAGATAACCCTCGGCCACGCTCACGCTGCCGCTTGCCACCGTGTTGTAGCCCACCGCGATGCCGCCGCTGCCGGAGGCGGTTGCGTCATGTCCCACCGCCGTGGAGCCAGTAGCCCCTGTCGCTGTCGCGCCGTAGCCCAAGGCGGTGGCGTTAGCACCCCATGCGTTCGCCTGGTTGCCGAGTGCTACCGTATTGGCGCCCCTTCCAATCGCCGAATAACCGATGGCCGTAGACGCAGCGCCAATAGCGCCGGCATTGTTGTAATTGGTATCCGTGCCCGGCGAAGTGTTGTAGACACTGAAATCATGCACCTGGTCGGCCAAGGCCACCGCATACAACTGCGAGCCGTTGATCGCATCGGTGCTGCTGGAACTGACGCGGCCCGCCGCCACGTTGGTGATGGTGCGCGGCGCCGTGCCCGACCCCACGCTTACCGTGCTCAGCGCATTGGTGCCGGCAAAGCCCGAATACGTGACACCGTTGATCGTGGCGTTGCTGGTGTTGACCACGGTCGAGGTGCTGGAACCCGAACCCAGCGCCACGTCGCCGGCCTGTGCGCCGGCGGTGGCATTCGCACCCAACGCAATCGCATTGGCCTGGCTGGCCGTGGCGGTATCGCCTAAGGCGAGCGCGCTTGCGCCGGTGGCGTTGGAAGCATTGCCCAGCGCCACCGCGCCCTGGCCGTTGGCGACGTTGTTGTTGCCCTGCGCGATCGCACCATTGCCGGTGGCGGTGTTGTTTGCGCCCACGGCGACTGCGCCATTGCCGGTGGCCGTGTTGGGATCGCCGATCGCCACCGCACCGTTGCCGCTCACGGTCTGGCTTTCACCCAAGGCCACCGCACCAGTGCCTGCGAGCACGCGCGAATTGTGTCCGCCTGCAATCGAGCCGGTGCCGGATGTGGCCGCCACCGTATTGGTATCGCCCAACGCCACCGTGGATGCAGCCAGCGCCTGCGAACCGTTGCCGACCGCCGTTGCGTTGACTGCGGCGGCATTCGCTGTATTGCCGAGCGCTTCGGCGCCTTGTGCGCCCGCTACCGCGCTGGCGCCCACTGCAATCGCATTGGCGCCGGATGCATTGGCGGCATTGCCCTGCGCGATGGCATTGGCGCCCGAGGCAATGGCATGCAGACCGACCGCGGTCGCCGCCGATCCCGATGCGGTCGCCTGATAGCCCTCCGCCAGTGCAAAGGTGGCATTGGCAGTGGAACTCGTACCGATAGCCGTGGCCGTCGTAACCGCCGCATTGGCGTTGTAGCCGAGGGACGTCGCCCAATCGCCATTGGCAATTGCGTTCGTTCCCAAGGCAGTTGTGTATGAACCATTGGCGTTGGCACTGGAGCCGATCGCAATCGAGCCGCCCGACGGCCCAGTGGAAGCCGTACTCGTGCCGATCGCGATGCTGTTTGCCGCCGCCGCATTGGCGGCATTGCCCTCGGCGATGGAATTCGCTCCCGAAGCAACGGCATGCAGAGCGATAGCCGTCGCACCGCTTCCCGATGCTGTCGCCTGATAGCCCTCGGCCAGTGCAAACGTCGCATTGGCGGTAGAGCTGCCTAACGCGGTGGCGGTCGTGACTGCGGCGTTGGCGTTGTAACCGAGTGCAGTTGCCCAGTCTCCGGTGGCTGCCGCATTTGTTCCAAGCGCGGTCGTATAGGAGCCGCTGGACTTGGCGTTATAGCCCAGCGCAAGCGCGCCGCCGGACGGTCCGGAAGCGGCCGTATTCCAGCCGATGGCGATGCTGCTTGCACCCGCGCTTGCGGCGGGGCCGATCGCCACGGCGTTGGCGCCCGTCGCACCGTTGTTGTTGTAGTTGCCCTGTGTCGTGGCGCCGTCATTGACACTGAAGTAGTGCGATGTAGAGCCGGTGATCATCGACTGCAGCGCCTGGTTCGTCGCATACAGCTGCGAACCGTTGATCGCATCCGTACTGCCGGAACTGATACGTCCCGCCGCCACGTTGGTAATGGTGCGCGGTGACGTAGGCGTACCTACGCTGACGGTGCTAGTCGCATTGGTACCGGCGAAGGTATACGTGGTGCCACCCAACGTGATGTTGGGCGTGTTCACCACCGTTCCCGTGGTGGAACCCGAACCCAGCGCCACGTCGCCCGCTTGCGTAGCGGCCGTCGCGCCTGCGCCCAGTGCGATTGCATTCGTTTGACTGGCCGTAGCGGTATCGCCCAGCGCGATCGTGCTTGCACCCGTCGCATTGCTTGCATTGCCCAGCGCTACCGCACCTTGGCCATTGGCGATATCGGAATTACCTTGCGCCACCGCGCCATTGCCGTTGGCGGTGTTATTCGCACCCACTGCAACCGCACCGGTGCCCGTTGCCGTATTCGGATCGCCGATCGCCACCGCGCCGTTGCCGTTTGCCGTTTGCTGTTGGCCCAAGGCCACCGCGCCAGTGCCGCCCAGCACGCGTGACTTGTATCCGCCCGCCATCGAGCCGACGCCCGAAGCGGCAGCGACGGTATTGGTGTCCCCCAATGCAACGGTAGAAGCAGCAAGCGCCTGCGAAGCATTGCCGACGGCGACGGCGTTGGTCGCCGAAGCATTGGCGGTGCTACCTATCGCCACGGCAGCAGCGCCACTGGCAATGGTGTTGGCGCCGAACGCCGCCGAAGCCTGCCCCGTTGCCTGGCTGCCGCCGCCGACCGCGGTGGCGCGATAGCTCGCTGTGCCGGTGCTGTTGCCGGCGACTGATGAAACGCCGATGGCGATACTGCCGTCGTCGGTCACGGAAGACAGCGTTCCCTCGGCGATGCCGTTGCTGGAAGCGGATGATGCCTGCCAACCTACGGCGATTGCGTTGGCGTTGGTCGCCTTGCTCACCAATCCTATTGCGATGGCATTGGTCTGCGATGACGTTACATCCGTACCGATGGCGATGGCTCCCGCTGCCAGCGCACCCGTTCCAGCCGCGGTGCGCGAACCCAGGTAAACCGAATTAATCGTGTTTGCGATCGACTGGAAGCCGATGGCGACCGCGTTCTGGCCGCTTGCAGCCGATCGGGTGCCTTGCGCGATGGCGTCGAGCACAGATGCGTTGGCCTGATATCCAACAGCAACGGTGCGCAGCGCACTTCCCACCGTCTGGAAGCCGATGGCGGTGGCATAGTCGGCGTTGGCAATGATGTCCGTGCCAATGGCAACCGACGATTGCCCGGTAGATCCGGTGCCAGCGGCTGTACGAGCACCCAGATAAAGGGAATTGATTCCGCTGGCAGTAGCTCCCGCACCGACCGCTATACCGTTGTATCCCGTACCGTTGGCGCCACTGCCTACCGCGATCGCGCCTTGCCCAGCAGCGTTGGTCGACGACCCCATGGCAACGCTGTTGTCTCCCGAAGCGTGCGCCAAAGGACCGACGGTAGTGGACGAGGCGCCGGTAGAAGTGGAGTCCACGCCAATGCTGACGTTACCCGACTGGGAAGAGGTAACATCCGTACCGATGGCGATCGACGATTCCCCCAACGCACCGGTACCTGGAGCGGCGCGTGCACCTACGTAAAGGGAATTGGTAGCCGAGGCGATGGCTTGATAACCGAGAGCCGTGGCATTTATCCCCGCACTGTCGGCGTTGTAGCCCAGTGCAGTGCCTCCGGCATAAAAGACCTTGGACGTGTAACCCACGCACGTCGCGCTGCCGCTGTATAAATTGTAGGGCGCATTGGTACAGTCGATCACTTGCGCATCGACCCGCTCGCTCCATCCACCCGCCGCCATCAATACCGTCAGCACGCACAAGCTGAGGCAGCGACGTGTAGGAAAGATGTGATGGCTACGTCGATCGACCACGCCGCCGCCATGAGATGTCGCCAATTCCGAAGCCACGACAACCTGCGCCAAGGCGCGGTTCCAGACTTTGCTATAGATCCTGTTCATAGCTGTCTCCCAAATCCGGTTCCACGGATGGAAAAAATCAAGTCATTCACCAATGCAGCGAACGCAAACGCACAGCGAAGGGAATTTCCCGGCAGGCAAAAGATCCTGAGGCGTCGTCTCGGGGGGTGGAGTCGTTCGCCTGCCGTCCGCGTCGTTTCGCGAACACATGTCATCCATGCCATGCGGGAAAACGGTCAGCGGTTCAGTCCGTATCGAATGCGGCGAAGCGCATGGACTGAACATTCGGCAAGTGGTGTTCGGGCGGATGACACGAGTACGGCGCGGCGCAGCCATGCCGGCGCGCCACATGCAAAAACCTGGTACTCGTGATGTTGCAGATGTGATTCATGCTTGCCCCCGGCTTCGTGCCCCTGTCACAGCCGCCCTGCGTCATGCAGAAAGCTGCGGGGTCATTGAAGCGGATGGGAACGGAAATGAATGCACATTTTTGGCAAGACCTGTAGCCATTTTCGGCAATTGTCATACAAAATCGGCAACGGGTCGGGCGCCCGCATTATCCTGACGGAAGCGTGTGTGATTTACATCACAAATATCGCAGCGCGGGCGGTTCGCGTGGAAGTTCGGCTGGGCTCGATGATGTCGCCGCAGTCCGGTGGACTTCGGGCGCTCTTCCAACAGCGTGACAAGTGGCTACAACCTGGCGATCGCCATGATGTGGTCCCTGCCTGCGAAGTTCTTGAGTAGCGTTGTGTCTCAGTTCGCCGGAACTGCTCCCTCCCCTACGTGTAGTAGGGGAGGGAGCTACATGTCGCGTAACTGAGACATCGCGCCAATCAGGTCTTTCACGGAAAGGCCGATGCCCTCTTTACGCTGCGTGCTTATCACTGCGCGTCATACCGACAGTCACATCCTTCATCGCAGGAACATTTCCTTTTGCGACGCAGCAACGTATCTATATAGGCAGCTTTCCGTCGCTGCGATGACGCATCAGGGGACGGGAAAGCAGGCGCATTCGCCGCCATCAACTGATTCACCTTCACACGGACGGGCTCGTGCGGGACTTCCCCATCCCGCGCACCTCACGCTTGCCGCTTGTCCGCGATGAGATACCGAGACCCCTACTTTGAAAAATAAAATCGCTTTCGCCTCTTCATCCCGAACGCTGGCCGTCACCATTGCCCTGGCGCTGGCGAGCACGCAGGTGTTCGCACAGTCGACCACCGGCAGCATCTTCGGCCAGGTACCCGCCAGCGGCGGGGATGCCGTGCAGGTCAAGAGCGCCACCGGCATTTCGCGCACGGTGCCGATCGATAGCCGTGGACGCTACGTTGCGCCGGAGCTGCCGCTGGGCGTCTATACCGTATCGCTGCTGCGCCATGGCGCCGTGGTCGATGCGCGCAGCAATGTGGATCTGCGCGTGGGCACCGGTACGGAAGTGTCCTTCAGCCAAGCGGCGGCGAAGGACCTGGGCGCGGTCAAGGTCACCGCCAATGCCGCGCCTCCCATCGACGTGACCAGCGTCGACTCGCGCACGGTGATCACCTCCAGGGAACTGGCGCAACTGCCTTTGCTGCGTTCGGCGGAAGCGATTGCGCTGCTCGCGCCGGGCGTGGTGAACAACAGCGGCGGCTACACCGGGCCCACCGGTCAATCGCTGGTGAGTTTCGGCGGCTCGGCGGCCAGCGAGAACGCTTACTACATCAACGGCTTCAACGTCACCGAACCGCAACGCGGAATGGGTGGCCTCACCCTGCCCTACGGCGCCATCGAACAGGAGGAAATCTATACCGGCGGCTACAGCGCGCAGTACGGGCGCTCCGACGGCGGCGTGGTCAACATGGTGGGCAAGCGCGGCAGCAACGAATGGCATGCCGGTGGCCAGGTGCTGTGGGAACCGGAGTTCGCGCGCGACAACGAAACCGACACGTATTACACCAACGGCCTGCCCACGTCGCCGGTTGCAGGCCATCTCTACGACCCCAAGAGCAAGAACCGGCAATCGACACGCACCTACGATGCCTACATCGGCGGCCCGCTGATCAAGGACAAGCTGTTTCTGTTTCTGGCCGGCGAAGCGTCCACGCAGAATGGCACCACCGTCAACGAGGTTTCCAACGCGCAGCCGTACGTGCGTTACCACTACAGCTTGCCCAAGTGGTACGGCAAGCTGGACTGGAACATTACCGACAGCAACATCCTGGAAATCACCGGCGCATCGAACCGCAAGCAAACCCAGGGCTCGATCGACAGCTACGACTACTCCACCCTGCAACGCGGCCCGTACATAAGCAGCGCCGATCGCACCAAGACCGGCGGCAGTCTCTACACCGCCAAGTTCACCAGCTACATCACCGACAACCTGACGCTCAGCGCCACCTATGGCCGGATGAAGCTGGACAACTACGACGTGCCCGGCAATTACGACAGCAGCCTGACCTATCTTGCCGATTTCCAGAACCAGAACCCGGCCTTGAACGGCGGCACGCCCATCGGCAACAACCAGGTGACGCGCTTGCTGTACAGCCCGAACCGCCAGAACGAAAGCGACAACCTGCGCATCGACCTGACCTATCAGCTGGGCCAGCACACGCTTTCGCTGGGCATCGACAACCAGAATGCACGCGCGATCGACCAGGGCAGCCAGACCTCCGGCCCCGGTTACTACTGGCAATATGGGTACACCACCACGCCAACGGTCGCACTGATCCCCAACCTTGGCGTGGGCGCGCCGGCCAATTATCCCAACGGCGGTTCGGGCTACTACGCCATCAAGACCATCAACAGCTCGATCGCCAGCGTGCGCTCCGCGCAGCGTGCGCAATACATCGAGGACAAATGGCAGCTCACCGACCGCTGGCTGCTTTCGCTGGGCCTGCGCAACGACCAGTTCATCGACTACAACGCCGACGCGCAATCCTATATTCGCCAGACCCGGCCGCAGTGGGCGCCGCGGCTGGGTTTCAGTTGGGACGTGTTCGGCGATGCCAGCTTGAAGGTCTATGGCAACGTGGGCCGCTATTACCTGGGCATGCCGCTCAACCCGGCCTTGAACGCAGCCGGCGCGTATGTTTCCACGCAACAGTATTTCACCTACGGCGGCATTGCCGCGGACGGCACGCCGATCGGGCTTACCGCGTTCTCCAACGCGGTATCGCCCAACAACACGTACGGCATCCTGCCTGATCCGAAGACGGTGACGGCATCGAACCTGAAATCCGAATACCAGGACGAATTCATCCTCGGCTTCAGCAAGGCCATCGACAACCAATGGGTGTACGGCGCCAAGTTCACGCGGCGCATCTTGCGCAACGTGATCGACGATTACTGCGACGTGCAGACCATCGAGAACAAGGCCGCCCAGCTTGGCTACACCGTCAACGCCACCAACAGCTGCTACCTGATCAACCCGGGCCGCGAAAACATCTTCACCGTGATCGATGCGAGCGGCCAGTACCGCAGCGTGCCGCTCACCAACGCGGAAATGGGCTTCCCGCAGATGAAGCGCAAATACTATGCGCTGGAAACCTTCCTGGAGCACCCGTTCGACGGCAAGTGGTACGGCAAGGTGGACTACGTATTCTCGCGCAGTTATGGCGACACCGAAGGCCAGCTGCGTTCCGACATCCAGCAGACGGCGTCGTCGACCAGCATCGATTGGGATTTCCCCGCGCTGATGTCCAGCAGCAACGGCGCACAAAGCAACGACCACACGCATCAGTTCAAGCTGTTCGGCTATTACCAGATCACGCCGCAATGGCTGGTGTCCGGTACGGTGCAACTGGTGTCCGGCAGCCAGCGCAATTGCCTTGGCTACTACGGCCCGAACCAAACCGACCCGGACGGCTACGGCAGCTTCTACCACTGGTGCGGCGGCCAGCCCTCGCCACCCGGCACCTACCGCCTGCCCTGGTACAAGCAGGTGGACGTAGGCATCAGCTATCTGCCGCCGGTTCCCGCTGGCAGGCTCGCGCTCTCGCTGAACGTGTTCAACCTGTTCAACGCGCAAACGATCTTGAACGCCTATCCGTACTTCCAGATTTCACCCGGCACACCCGACCCGCTGTATGGATCGGCGGTGGTGCGGCAGTTGCCCAGATATGTGCGATTGACGGCGACGTACGATTATTGAACTGTGCGAGTCAGTGCTTGAAGGGAACCAGCTCGGGTGGCGCTGCGCCAGTCCAGGCGCCGCTGCTGATGGCTTGCGCGCAGATTGTTTGATATTGGCTCAGGGCGAGAGTGTCGTCGTTCGTCCACAAGCGTCCGTATTCGTTCGGCGGGGCGCAGGCACCGGTGTAGGTCCAGGCGGCGCCACCTGTATACGGTGGCATTGGCTTCCAGCACGGGTCGGCAATGGCTTGGCCTTGCGTGCAGAAAACGAAGGGATCGTTGGCGCGAAAGCTCACGGCCTGTGCGCCGGCTGCACTTGCAAAAAGGGCGGTTGCTGCAAATATCCAAAGGCGTTTCATGGTGCAAGGTCCGTCAATGCCGCTTGACCGGCAAATATTCGCCATGCTTGCCGTAGCGCTGCCCCCTGATGTCCACATTTGCGCATAGCCCCTCGCCGCAAGGCACCAGGTCGGCCGCGTTGTAGGCCCGCACCGTCTCCGCCGAAAGCTGGTTGTCGCGGATGATGTTGGCGTAATGCGTCGATAACCAGAGGCCGCCTGCCAACAGCAATCCGAATGCCGTTGCCGTTGCGCCCAGAACCTTCCACATCAGCAGGCGATGAAGCTGTTCCAGGCGCATCAGCTGCTGGCCGACGTGATCGGCTCGTTGCTGGACTGCTTGCCCCGCCGCTTGCAGGCGGCGCTGGTAATCGTCGACTGTCTGCAGCAAGCCGCTGTCCACCTTGTCACGCACCTGCTCTGGCAAGCTGCGCAACGCATCGCCCAAGGATTGCCTGACCACCTGGGGCACCTGCTGCGCGAGATGCCTGACGTCACGAGCCAGTGTGTGGTGTTGCTGTTCGAGCGCCTGGCAGCGCTGTTCAAACCGAAGCATCAGCAAGGAGGCTTTGCTGGTCAGATCGGCGATATCCATGTCGTGCATCCTGAGTTTCTCCTTGAACTGAACAATCAGCGGCTCATACCCCTGCTGGGGTGAACGGCCTGGCGCGGCGCGAGTTGCTGCTGCATTTGCTGCAGTTCTGCCTGGTGTTGCGCCATCAAACGGTCCTCCAGCGCGGACATTGCCTTTGCTTGCCCCCACATCTGCTGGGCGGCGGGCGTGTTGGCCAGCGCTGCCGTGTCCTTGCCGAACTGCGTCCAGTCACCCACGCCAGCGGCAGCCAGCATGCGGTCGAGGCGGGCGGAGAAGCTGATGGAGTCCGTGGCACTGGCCTGTTCTCGCGAGCGCGTTATGTCTGCGCTCTGCTGAGGTGGCGTGGGGTCGAGATGGCTTGTGTGGGCTGACGTCGCTGGCGTTGCCGAGCTATTTTCAAACCATTCGCCGAACGATTGAGCAAGATAGTAACCGCTTTGAGTCGTCGCTTGCGTACTGCGCGCGATCGCATCGTGGGCTCGCGCGTAAAGCTGGCCGGCCACGTGCGTGGTCTTGATGGCAGCATCGCGCGCGGTTTCGTACGTCGCAAACATGCGTGCCGCCGTTTCGGTGGCCATCATTTGACCCGCATCGAATGCGAACTGATCGACCGCTTTTAGCACTCCCCATCGGGCGGAGACCACGGTGCGCGTTGTCAATACGTCGTGCCGGAAGCGGTCGACCATGCCCTGATGCGCACGGTAGCGGAGTGTGTTCTCCGCATCAAAAGCCGAATGCCCCTGCGCGTCCGGCACGAAATTGGTGATGCCGTGGGCAGCTGGGTCGATGGCACCAATCATGTTGCGCAGCCCCGCCCTGTCGTCGCGGTAATGCGCGTGTGAAAGATGTTCGATGTCCTGCGCGGTCGCGTAGATGCGTACCTCACCGAAGTGCTTGCTGGCCGCGCTCACCACGTCAGTGGCGCGCACATGGTTGATCACCTGATTGCCGCCTTCCGGCACACCGTGAAGCAAGCCGGCGGCGCCATAGGCGTTGAAAGTTTCACCGTGGAGGTCGAACTTATATGCGGTAAGTTCGGCCAGCGCGCCGCCGAGGGAGTGGCCAGTGACGGTGATGTGGAGTGGCACATGCGTCTTTTCAGCGGCTACCGTGGCCTTGGCCATCACGCGCTCGGTAAAGGCGTACGCAGAAGATGCCTGGGCGTTGAAACCAGAGAGGACCATACCACCATCGGCCATAACACCATCCTTGAAGGGCTCTCGGTCGAACTCGCTGCCGCGATGGGCAATGATCACCTCGCCAGTAGGACAGCTTTCGGCATCGAGTTTTTGGTAGGCAGTGCCCTGGTAGCCGACCAAGCGACTGTTCTCAGTGTCGATGATCTTGTATTTGTTCTTTCCGATAGGGACAACTTTTTGTCCATCTTTGTCCTTTGACCGGTCGACATAAGAGTCCTTCGCCAACTGAGCGTATTCATCCGATCCCGTAGTCATTCAAAGCGCTCCTTCGCCGAAAGCGTAATGGAGAAAAAATCGGCGCGGTGTTGGGCGACCGCATCGGACATGGTGCTTCCGACGTAGTTCATGTCCTTGATGGAGTTATCTCCATAACCGCTCTTTGGAAAATAAAGGGTTACCGACTGTTGAGAAATAATCTGCTCCTGCAACAGGTCTGGACCGAAGCTTGCCTCTTGAAATTTCAAGCGAGCAACGGCGGCAACCAAGGACCAATGGCACACACCAAGTTGGTAGTAGTCCTCATCCAGGAAAAAATCGAGATAGAGCTGCCCCTTGTATTCGTTATCACCTACGCGATTGAAGACGATTGGCGGACTCTGGCCAGGTGGCTTACGGTAAATGCCAATGAATTTCTCGAAGGGCGCGCATTGCTCGTTAGCGATATCGTACTGCATGAATCCAGTCACCGAATCGAACAGCCCAGGCGCATCCTTGACCACCATGGTGATCTCATAGCGCATTTTAGGGTGAGGGTTGAGCTTAATGTCGGGCGTTTGCATGGATGATCCACAGGCGGAAAGCGTGACAAGCGAGAGCAGCAATAAGCAATAAAGCCGCGACTGTTTCATACGTGGCGTCACTGAATTAGCTGGGGAGGACTGCAAGCGGAATGGTAGACATGGCATCCAGTAACGCCTCCTTCGCTACAGGTCTTCATTCCCAAGCTGATGGCCTTGTCTAGCGTTGACTCCGAGGTTACGTTGTATACGTGATCCCCAACGACGAGCACTGCGCACCCATTGCTGTACCAAGTCTCCAGCTTGCAATTTTGGCCGCCCTTGGCTTTGCAGTCAGCCAGGGCAGCGTGCTCGGCCGCGCGCCTACTTGACAGCCCAGTAACAGAACCCCAAATCCCGTGAGGCTCATCGGTTGCAATGGCTCCCCAGCGGGATTCCCATCGAAGAGATGATGGCGTAGGCGCTTGTGACGGTTGCTGTTGATCAGATGGTATAGGACCGCACGAATTTATACCTGTATTGCTATACGGAATCATGCCTGGCGGGCAAATACCTTCGGCACGCACTGTTACTTGATATATCAACAAGCCAACTAGAAATAGCATCAATACATGAGGCTTCATGCTCTCCCCTCGTTTTGTGATTTGTATTCCAAGACGCATTGATCGACAGTCCGGGACGCGCTGACATAAAGGTCATTTGAAGCCATCCGCACTTTTGTTTCTGTTGGAGTTTGGTTGATGTGTGTGTGGCGGCGGCACATACCAGCCACCATGCGCTCCTGGCGGCTGCCCCTGCGGTCCCGGCCGACCCGGGCCGCCACCACCAAAGCCCGAGAAATACATGAAAGTTCCCAGCGTTCCCTTGAACAACTGTCCTCCCATATACGGCGCGGAGATAATCAAGATCGTCATCAGCAACCCTACGCCGCCTTGCTGCAGCGCCTGGCTGTTGAAGCCCTCGGCGTTGGTGTTGGTAATGCTCTCGATGATCTTGGCTGCCCACAGGGCCTCGGCGGTGTTGATGGTGGCTTCCAGCGCAATGGCGACCATGGCGTTGAGCACGGCCATGGAGAACAGCGTGCCGACGGCATACATCAACCATTGGCGGAACAGTTCCTTGGTTTGATCGAAAACAAGAAAGAAGATGAACAGTGGCGCCAAGCCCATGATCAATGCCATCGCCACTTGGTAGTACAACAGCATCGCACCTGCGGTCATGGGCGGCCCTGCCGTGCCAAGCGTAGCGATCAACAGGGAGCGGGCCTTTTCCTCGGCGGTGGCGGCATCGCCGAAAGGTACCTGCACTGAATCGATGGCGGCGTAGGCGAACTGGGTGTAGGCGAGGTTTTTGTCGATGGTGTTGATCATCGAGGAATCCGAGCCATTGACCATGTAGTTGATGGTGTCGCTCATGGTCGTGGTGATGAAGCTGCGGACGTCGTCGTTCACCAACGAGGCCGAGGTGGCGATCGTGGCGATCAAGGCAATCTTGGCCACATTGGTCACAAGCAGCATGGCCGGTTCGCGAACCTGGCCGGTAACGAGGCGATAGCCCTGGAACAGGATCCATAGCGTAATCAGGATAAATGCATAAACGCCGATCCAATGCACGGTGTTCTGCACCATGTTTTGGCTCAGGTTGTTGATCTCCACGATCATCCAGTGGTAGATCAGCCTGAAATACGCGTAATCGGCGAGGTTGGTGAGATTCATGGCTCTGCCGCTCTGAAATAGGCATGGATCATGGGCAACCCTTCTGCTTCAATGTTGAGAGAACGCGGCGGAGAAGGCCGCTGCCTGAATGATCTGACCGGCCACCGCATTCGGGCCGGTGCTGTTGCTGCCTTTCAGGGCGACATGGGCAAGCAGCGATTGCTGCTCCTTGAGCGTATCGATGGTTGCATCCACGGCGCGCAGGTGCTGTTCGACATTGGCCATCTCCGTGGCGAGTGAAGCCTGCGCCTGGGCAGCCTGGTTTTGCAGGGCTGCCCGGTTGCCGATGGCATGTTCCACTGCCCCGACCAATTGATCCGTAGTCTCGGCAAGCTGCTTCAGCCCACTGAAGTAGTCGTTCATGTGATTGAGCATGGTGGCAACGGTGTTGTACTTGTCCACTTGCAGCAGGACGATCTTGGTACAGATGGCGCGTTGCTGCGTGACAATGTTGCCGTCCACGATGGCCGGGTCCATGCCGATGGCGCCAAGTGCCGTGCCTGGCAGGGATGCGCCCGGGCACGCCTGGCTCACTTGCTGGCTGGGGTCGGTAATCGGGGTTAGCTGATTGTTGGTGGGGATAACATTCAGATTGAGACTTTGCAACGAAGTCAGCATGGACTCGTATTGCGTGACCATCTGCGTGTATTGCGAAATCAGCTGGGCCAGCTGCTGCCCTTGGCCTTTTTCGTTGCTGGCGATGGCAGCCTCGTCGATGACATGCCATTGCGCGTGAGCCTGGTTAGTTGCCAGGCATATTGTAAAAAGAAGCATCGACATAGCAGCCAATTTGCTACGCAGAGATAAGGGAAGCCAATGGTTTCGCATCAATCGATCTTCCATTCCAGCGACGACAACACCTCGCGCCCGATGTAGTTATTGGTGATGCTGATGGTGGTAAACAGCGCCACTGAGCCATAGGCCTGCAGCGTGTCAGTCAGCTGGTAATCACCGGTCACGTAGGCGTCGTCGGCGCGCAGGCCAGGCGAGAGCGCCCAGTTGGTGAACAGCGCATCCTGCTGGTCGTCGGCAGGCACTGCGGACTGCGCCATGGCAAACATGGCGAACAGCGCCAGCTCCGGGGAACCGGTCAGGACACCACGACGTACGCGAAACATGGTCATGCTTACTCCCCATTGCGAAGGGAGGCTGCTCGCCGGAGCATGTCATGCGGATTCAATGGCATCCTGCACGCTGTCCACGCCTGGTCCGGCGCGAGCCTTCCGTTGATTTTGCTATGGGGACATCTTGTTGCAGCAGATGGCCGCAAACCTATGCGCAAAAATCCCTATTGCGTGCAAGGGAAAGGCGTGGTGTTTCGTCGTCCTGTTCGGCGTCGGGCAACATAGGCTGGGATGAAATCCCTGCATTTTTGTGGCTTCCGATCTGCCTGGCAGCGTTGGGGTTCGCATACGCGCACCGCCAACCTACGTTTTTGGCTAGCCCGCTTGCATATCCATTCGATACGCATGCACATGCACATGCACATGCACACACTGGCAGGCTGCACGAGCAAATGCATATGGGAATACCGATGCTTATTGCACGAGCAGTTCGTCCGCGAACAGCCAGGTATCCTTGGCGCCGTCCGGGAAGTCCGCCGGCACGGTCTTGCGTTGCGTCGCCTTGATGCGGATGTAGCGCGCGGTGACCGCTTGCTCCGCATGGAACCGCACCGATTGCTTGTGCGCGTAAGCGGCAAAGTTCAATTCCGGCGCATGGCTGTAGAGCGAGGTCCAATGCTGGCCGTCGGAGGACACCTCGTACGTGACTTGTTCCGGCAGCAGAATGCGCGGGCCGGGGTCGAACATGAAACCCGCGTCGATGCTATGGATGGCCATTTCTTTCTGCAGGTCGATGGTGGCCTCCAGGTCACTGTCATGCCATGCCACCCAACGGCCGTCGTGGAAATCCGTGCCGCCGATGACGCCGTCGACCAAGGCACCGCCCGGCGCGTACTCCTTCGCCGGTGGCTGCGCGAAGCTGATGGGATGGCCTGAAGCGAGATTGTCGACCAGCGGGAAAACGATGGCATCGTCGTAACGCAGGCCACGGCGGAAGGGCGTTACCTTCAAGGTGCCGGCATGCGGGATGGTGACGGTATCGTCGAACGGGGGCGAATGCATGTCGGGCTCTTCGCCATGCATCGTATAGTGGTTGTGGAGGTCGTCGAAGCCGCGCTTGGCATGCAACTGCCAGGTGCCAGGCGCGTCGAGGTTAACCGTGTAGCTGACGACGGGCTTGTCTTCCGGGCCGTAGGCCAGCTTCTGGGCATCCAGCCAGGCATATTGCGCTTTGAGGCGCCGCTCGAAATCCGCATAACCGGCGTCGTCGTGCTTGCCGGTCCAAAGGTTTTCCGCGAAGGCGATCATGCGCGGATAGATCTTGGACTCCGCGTTGTAAGGGTTGGCGTGTTCGCTCCACAGCGGCGCCTCGCCACCCAGGATTTGCGCACGGTGTTCGGCAAAAACCCGGTCGTCCTCGGGCGTGCTCGGGGAGGCCGGCTGGGTGATGTCGGTGTGGTAGATGCTTTTTACCGTCAACACGTCCAAGGGCGAATCCAGGTAGAACGGCCCGGACATGATGACGCGGTTGCCGTTGAGCAACGCCTTGCGCATCACGCTGTTGCCCAGCCACATGCGCCACACTTCCACGATGGCGTTCTTGTCCGCGCCGCCTTCCAGGATCTCGTCCCAGCCGATCATGGTCTTGCCCTTGCCGGCGATGTAGCTTTGCATGTGCTTGACGAAGTAGCTCTGCAGCCCTTCCTCGTCCTTCAGGCCTTGCTCGTGCATCAATGCCTGGCAGGTCTCGCAGGCTTTCCAGCGATCCTTGGGCGCTTCGTCGCCGCCGATGTGTACGTACGGCGAGGGAAACAACGCCATCACTTCGTCCAGCACGTGCTGCAGGAAGGTGAAGGTTTGCGGATTGCCCACGCAGTAGATGTCCTTGAACACGCCCCAGGTGGCCGGCACGGTGAGCGGCTGCTGGGTGCAGGAGAACTCCGGGTACGCGGCCAGGGCCGCCGTGCTGTGCCCGGGCATTTCGACTTCGGGAATGACCGTGATGTTGCGCAGCCGCGCGTAGTCCACGATCTCACGCGCATCGCTTTGCGTGTAGTAACCGCCGTAGCGGCTGCCGTCGGCCTCGGTGCGCCATGCACCCACGTCGGTAAGCTTGGGATAGCGCTTGATCTGCAGGCGCCAGCCCTGGTCTTCGGTGAGGTGCCAATGGAAGACGTTGATCTTGTAGTAGCTCAGCAGGTCGAGCTGTTTCTTGATGAAGGAAACCGGGTAGAAATGCCGGCCCACGTCCAGCATGAAGCCGCGATAGGCGAAGGCCGGTGCGTCTTCGATGTGTACGGCAGGAATCTGCACGGATGAGGCATGCTCCAGCGGCAGCAACTGGCGCAGCGTCTGCACGCCCCAGAACAGGCCTTTGTCGCTCGATGCCTGGATGATGACGCCGCGCGGCGTCACGGAAAGCCGATAGGCCTCCTCGCCGTTCACGGTAGGATCGATGGCCAGCGCGATGCCGTGCGCGTGCGGGCTGCGTGACAACGCGATGCCGGTCTGCGCGCGGATCGCCTCGCGCAGGAATGCCGCGATTTCCGCGGCGCGTGCGCCCTCCGGCGCGTCGATGCCGGTTTTCGCATCGAGACGGTAACTCCCCTCGCCTGCTACCAACTGTTGCGGTTTCGGGATGATGGTGATGTCCGCCGTCGCGTGCGTGCTTGCGAAAACGATGGATAGACCAAGGCACCAAGCCAGGAGGGGTTTGAACATCCGTTGAACTCCTTAACAACTCAGCCATTACACCAAAAAGCAGCGAGCCCGGCTTTGGGCCGGGCTCGCTTTGTTACATCAATCGAGCTTGTAGTCAAATGTGAGGAATACCTCGCGACCGTTGTACTCGCTACCGGTCTGACCGGTGGTGACGTACTCGAAGCCACCCGCGTAATACGGAATCGACGAAACCCTGTCGAAGATATTGTTCACGGTGAGCTTCAGCTTGGTCATGTGGTTGATCTGCCACGCAACCGAGGTGTTCCAGGTGATCCATACCGGCGTATGGCCCTGGTACTCGGTATCGGCCACGGTGACAGGAGTGCCATTGACGTTCACCTGGCAAACACCGGTAGCGATCGTCTCGGTACCATTCTGCACGGTCACCATGCTCGGCTGGATGCCGTTGGGCAGCGTATTGCAGCTGCCGTAGTTCGGCGCACGCATGCCGCCGACGCGCACACCGGAGATCGATGCAGACCAGTCGCCCTTGTGCCAGTCGGCAATCCACGCGATCCTGCTTGCCACATTGTTGTAGCGGGTGTTTTGCAGCTCGTCAGAGGCCAGCACGCGCTGTTTGTACGAGAGGTTGTCGGTGTAGTTGATGTTGGCGCGGAAGTCGCCGTAATCCGTTTGCACCTTGTAATCCAGCGAGGCATCGATGCCCCCCACGTACAACGAAGCTTCGTTGATCGGACCGGACTGCACCGAAACGATCTGGCCTGCCGCATTGCGCGTGACCATCTGGGTGACCATCTTGCAATAGTCCGAACCCGGCACGTGCGCGGTATACGTCGACAGCGCGGACGTACCGTTGGTCTGGTAACCCGTAAGGCAACCAGCCTCGTCGGCCAGCACGGTGTCTCCGGAGAGGTACTGAATGGCGTTGTCCACGCCCATGTGCCAGTAGTCGGCCGAGAACGACAGACCCTGCACGCCCGGAACCTGCCACACAAAGCCATAGGTCCAGGAGTGGCCGGTCTGCGGCTTCAACAAGCGGCTACCGTTCGTGTACAGGCTGTAGTACTGCGAGGAGTCGCGCTGCACCGAGGTGCACCACGTGCTGTCGGTCAGGCCGGCCTTGATGTCCCGGATGCACTGCAAGGGATCGGCGTAATAACCCACCGGCGATGTCGAGCCGGTCAGGTAGATGGCCTGCATGTCCGGCGCCTTGAAGTTGGTGCCGTAGCTGCCGCGCAGCAACAGACCGTCGTACGGACGGTATTCAAGACCCGTGCCCCAGGTACGAGCGATATCGGCGCTGCTGGCGTCGTGGTACTTGTCCAGGCGGCCGGAGAGCGTCCAGGTCAGCGAATTCAGCAGCGGAATGCGGAACTCGTTGCCGAACGAATAGCGCTGGCGAGTGCCGCCGCCGGTGAGGTATGCGCCGAACGGGTTCTGGAACGTGCTTGGGTCGGCACCGCGCGCGTCAGGTGAAAGCTGGAAGCTGTTGTGCGCCGCTTCCAGCACAGCCGCCCAACCGATGGACTCTTCCACCCACGGCAGCTTGTACAGATCGCCGTTAAGGCGCAACTGCGCCTGGTCCAGCGACGACATCGCGGTGTCCTCGCCATTGACCGCGAACTCGCTGTATTGCTGCGGAGTGATCGGGTTCCACCACCGCTGCCAGTTAAAGGCGTAAATGGGCGTGCCGTCGGCGGTGCTGCCTTGCTGCTTGCCGAGGAAGAAGTTGTTGATGGCCGTCTGGTTATAGCCCGTGTAGTCTTCGCGGACGATGTACTTCTGGCTGCTGAGGTTCGCATCCCAGTTGAACCTGCCGTCGAACAGGGTGCCGCGCACGCCTGCCTGCAGGTTCCAGTTCTGTTCGCGATCGTGGGTATTGGCCGAGGTGCCGAGTTCCTGCGCGGTCAACTGGCGGCCGGCGTGGACGATCTGATTCGTGGTCGAGTCGAAGAACGTGCCGGTGCCGAAACCGTTCAACTGGGTATTGGAAATACCCACCGTGTCGTACAGGGCCGCCGAGCCGTAGACCTGCAGGCCATTGCTGAAGTCGTACTCACCGCCGATGTATCCGTTGTTGCTGCGGCTGCCAGGTGTCAGCACCCAGTTCTGCCACATGGTGGGCTGCGAACAATAGTAACCACGGTCGGTCACGCCGGTGACCTGGGTGCCACTGGTGGTGACTTTGTACGAGTGGCTCAACTGCGAATTCGTGAACTTACCGCAGGTGCCGTCCGGCGGGGTGATGTAATGGCCCGAACCGTCCCTCGCGTAGAGAGCAACGGAACCTTGCGCGTCGTACTGGTAGCCGAACATGCGGTCTGCCGGGCTCCAGGAGCCGTAGCCCGCATCGGCCACCGAATCCTGGTACGGACGATCCGAACCCCACAACGCGGTGCGGTTGGACTTTTCCAGGTTGTACATGACATGCCAGTTTTCGCCGGACTTGCCGCCGGTGAAGTTGATGTCGCCATAGGCGCGGCCGCCGCGGGTGGAACCACCGCCGGTAACCTGCAGATCGTCACCCTGGTAGTTCTTCTTCAGGATCACGTTGATCACGCCCGCCACCGCGTCCGAGCCGTAGATCGACGAAGCACCAGAGGCGAGGATTTCGACACGGTCGATCATGCCGAGGGGAATGTTGTTGTAGTTCTGGAAGTTGCTCTGCTTGTTCAACGGCTGCGGATAATCCACCACGCGATGACCGTCGATCATCAGCAGGCTGAAGCCAGGGCCGACGCCGCGCAGGTTGACCGAACGCGCATTGACCGAGCTGGAACCCCAGGAGGCCGGGTCCGATACCTGCGAGCCCACCTGCGGCAACGAATCGAGAAATTCATACAGCGTGGTGAAGCCCTGTTCCTTGATCTGCGTGGCGGTCAAGGAAACCACCGGGGTCGGCCCTTCGACCTCCACGCGCGGAATCATCGAACCGGTCACGACGACTGCTTTCAGCTCCTGCGCTTTTTGCTTGCCGTTGTGCTGCTCATTGTTGGACGTGCTTTGCTGCTGATCGCTACTTGGCGTCGTCGACGTCTGCGCGACTGCATACGGCGCAAACAGCGCCAATGCCAAAGAACTAGCCAGTACGCCGCGGCGTACGTGAATGGTGTTCATGGTGTCCCCTCCCGGAAAAAAAGTGCGCCTTGCCACTCGACTCGCTGATAAAAGTCGAGGCAGGCATGTATGAATTTGTTTGTGAGTGCCCCTGATACATCGTCGGGGCTTGGTTTATTGGGGCAGCGGTGATGTATGGATCGTCTGTAAATCTCCAGTCGGTTTTGCACAGCATCGCCGTGCGATAAGTTGGCGCCTGCATCAGGCGCCGGCCCTGCTAATCGTTACGCGCGCGATTCACCGCCAGCTTGCCGCCACCTGCATGGCGCAGTGCCGGAAACGGATGCATCACACTTGCCCCTGAAGTCGGTCTTGCTCGATAGCAAGTCCTACACCGGCCAGTAGGTGTTTCAACATCAGGCCGGTTCCCCTGACAACCATTGCGTTAAAAACAAGCGAGCCCGGCTCCAGCCGGACTCGCTTTATGTCGCGTCAATCGAGCTTGTAATCGAACGTGAGGAATACCTCGCGACCGTTGTACTCGCTACCGGTCTGACCGGTGGTGACGTACTCGAAGCCACCCGCGTAGTACGGAATCGACGAAACCCTGTCGAAGATATTGTTCACGGTGAGCTTCAGCTTGGTCATGTGGTTGATCTGCCAACCGACCGAGGCATTCCACGTGATCCACACCGGCGTATGGCCCTGATACGTGGTGCTGTCCGCGACGGTGACCTTGTTGCCATCCTGGGTCACCTGGCAAATACCGGTACTGACCGACTCGGTGCCGTTCTGCACCGTGACCATGCCCGGCTGGATGCCATTGGGCAGCACGGTACAACCGCCGTAGTTCGGGGCGCGCATACCGCCGACGCGCACACCGGAGATCGATGCAGACCAGTCTCCCTTGTGCCAGTCGGCAATCCACGCGATCCTGCTTGCCACATTGTTGTAGCGGGTGTTTTGCAGCTCGTCAGAGGCCAGCACGCGCTGTTTGTACGAGAGGTTGTCGGTGTAGTTGATGTTGGCGCGGAAGTCACCCCAGTTGTCGGTCTGCAGTTTGTAATCCAGCGAAGCATCGATACCGCTTACGTACAGCGAAGCCTCGTTGATCGGGCCGGACTGCTCCGTGACGATCTGGCCAGCCGCATTGCGCTGAACGTACTGGGTGACCAAACCGCAGTACGCCGAACCCGGCGAGTGCGCCGTATAGGGCGACAACGTCGTACCGTTTGCCTGCAGGCCGGTAAGACAGCCGGCCTCGTCGACCAGCACGGTGTCCTTGTCCAGATACTGGATGGAGTTGTCTACGCCCATGTGCCAGTAGTCGGCAGAAAACGACAGGCCCTGCACGCCCGGAACCTGCCACACGAAACCGTAAGTCCAGGAGTGGCCGGTTTGCGGTTGCAGATAAGGGCTGCCGCTCGTGTTCAAGGTGTACCACTGCGAGCTTGGGCGCTGTACCGCCTGGCACCAGGTGTTGGTGGACTGGCCGGCCTTGAGCGCGTTGATGCACTGCAAGGGGTCGAGGTAAAGACCAACCGGCGAGGAGGAACCCTTCAGGTAGATGGCCTGCATGTCCGGCGCCTTGAAGTTGGTGCCGTAGCTGCCGCGCAGCAGCAGGCCGTCATACGGGCGCCATTCCAGACCCGTGCCCCAGGTACGGGCGATGTCGGCGCTGCTGGCGTCGTGGTATTTGTCGATGCGGCCGGAGATGGTCCACGTCACCGAATCGAGCAACGGCACGCGGAATTCGTTGCCGAACGAGTAACGCTGACGGGTGCCGCCGCCGGTGAGATACGAATAGAACGGATTCACGAACGAGTTCGGATCCTGACCGCGCGGATCGGGCGAGAGCGAGTAGCCGTTGTCCGCTGCTTCCAGCACCGCCGCCCAACCGATCGGCTGGTCATGCACCCATGGCAACGTAAACAGGTCGCCGTTGACGCGGAACTGCACCTGGTTCAACCACGAGGTAGCGGAGTCCTCGCCGTTGACCGCGAACTGGCTGTATTGCTGCGGCGTGATCGGGTTCCACCACTGCTGCCAATTAAAGGCGTAGACCGGAATGGTGTTGCCGCTGCTGTCTGTGGTGGTGCCCTGCTGCTTCCCGAGGAAGAAATTGTTGATACCCGCCTGGTTTATGCCCGTGTAGTCTTCGCGCACGATGTACCGCTGGGAATTGAGGTTCAAGTCCCAATTGAACCGGCTGTCGAACATGGTGCCGCGCAGGCCGGCCTGCAGGTTCCAGTTCGTCTCGCGGTCGTGGGTATTGGCCGCCGTGCCCATTTCCTGCGCCGTCAACTGGCGGACGGCCTGACTGATGACCTGCCCCGTGGTCGAGTCGTAGAACTCGCCGGTACCCGTGGCGATCAACTGGGTGTTGGAGATACCCACCGTGTCGTACAACGCCGCCGAGCCATAGATCTGCAGGCCGTTGCTGAAGTCGTACTCACCCGAGATGTAACCGTTGTTGCTACGGCTACCGGGCGTCAGCACCCAGTTCTGCCACATCGTGGGCTGCGAGCAGTAAAAGCCACGGTCGGTCACGCCGGAGACCTGGGTGCCATTGGTGGTGGTGACGTACGAGTGGCTCAACTGCGAGTTGGTGAACTTACCGCAGGTGCCCGATGGCGGCGTGATGTAGTTGCCCGCTTCGTTCATGGCCGAGAGCGCGATTGCGCCGCGCTGGTCGTACTGGTAACCGAACATGCGGTCAGCCGGACCCCACGAACCGTAGCCCGCATCGGCCACCGAATCCTGGTACGGACGATCCGAACCCCACAACGCGGTGCGGTTGGACTTTTCCAGGTTGTACATGACATGCCAGTTTTCGCCGGACTTGCCGCCGGTGAAGTTGATGTCGCCATAGGCGCGGCCGCCGCGGGTGGAACCGCCGCCGGTAACCTGCAGATCGTCACCCTGGTAGTTCTTCTTCAGGATCACGTTGATCACGCCCGCCACCGCGTCCGAACCGTAGATCGACGAAGCGCCGGAGGCGAGGATTTCGACATGGTCGATCATGCCGAGGGGAATGTTGTTGTAGTTCTGGAAGTTGCTCTGTTTGTTCAACGGCTGCGGGTAATCCACGATGCGATGGCCGTCGATCATCAGCAGGCTGTAACCGGGGCCGACGCCACGCAGGTTGACCGAACGCGCATTGACCGAGCTGGAACCCCAGGAGGCCGGGTCCGATACCTGCGAGCCCACCTGCGGCAACGAATCGAGAAATTCATACAGCGTGGTGAAGCCCTGCTCCTTGATCTGCGTGCCGGTCAAGGACACCACCGGGGTCGCACCTTCGACCTCCACGCGCGGAATCATCGAACCGGTCACGACGACCGTTTTCAGCTCTTTAGGATTCTGCTTGCCGTTCTGCTGATTGCTGGAAGACGTGCCCTGCTGCTGGTCGCTGCCCGACGTGGTCGACGTCTGCGCGACGGCGTACGGCGCAAACAGCGCCAACGCCAAAGAACTAGCCAATACGCCGCGGCGTACGTGAATGGTTTTCATGATGTCCCCTCCCGGTAGCGACGAAATACGTTTTGCCTAGCTCCGACTTCCATGGGTTCACGTCGAAACCGGCTTGTGTGTGGGTTTGTTGTGAGCGCTCCTGGTTGGCCGGAGCTACTTGTTACGCACATCGGTGATGTATGGAAGTTCTGTATGTCCCTCCCCTCTGGTTTGGGCAACATCAGCTTCCTTGTCGATGCGGTGAATGAGAACGTCGAGCCCCGCCGTTCCCTAATCCTGCAAATCCTGAAAACGTTGATCGGCATGATTCATCAACCAGCTTGCCGCACCGATCACGCCCAGTTGCGCGTGATCCACCACGTGCACGGGTACGGTCTGCTGGAACGGACGCATCACGCCTTTGTCGAGAAAGCGGCTGACGAAACTGCTCTTGGCCATGAAATCGGTCATGCGCGACAAGAAGCCGCCGGCCACGTAGATGCCGCCAGTGGCGCCATACAGCATGGCCAGATCGCCGGCAAAAGAGCCCAGCCATCCGCAAAAGAGCTGCAGCGTTTCCACTGCTTGCGCGTTGGTGCCGGCGCACGCCGCGGCGGTGATGGCGGCCGGTTCGTGCAACGAAGCGGTGACCCCATCCAGACGGCATACCGCCTGATACACGCGCAGCAGGCCCGGGCCGGACAGCACCGAGTCGTAAGGAATATGCGTATCGGGCGGCACCAGTTTACCGAGCACGGCCTGCTCGCGGCCCACGCGCGCGGCCAACTGGATGTGCCCGGCTTCGGTAGCCAATACCTGCGGCGGCGTGCCCGGCAGACGCACGGCCACGCCCAGGCCCGTACCGGGGCCGACCACCACGACGGAACCCGCTTGCGCCGGCTTGTTGCGGCGAGGATCGTGCAGCGTGATCACGCCGGCCGGGTCAAGATAAGCCGTGCCGTAGGCAAGCGCTTCGAAATCGTTGAGCACTTTCACTTCGCGCAGCGACAGCGCCTGTTCCAGTTCGGCCGGAACAATCGGCCAGCGCAGATTATTGTTGACCACCACGCCTTCGTGCAGGAAACCGGCGCAGGCCAGCGCAAGCCGCTGCGGCTGAACCGAGAACTCGCTGCAGAAGGCGCGCACGATGGCATCGAAACCGGGGAAGTCGGCGCAGGGATACACGCGATACGCCAAGGTGGCCGGAATGCCCTGCCCTGGCTGAAAGGCGATCAGGCCGATGCGCGCGTGCGTACCGCCGACGTCGGCGGCGAGGAAAGCATCCTGATGATCGGGCAGCGGCCTCACGGCTGCCGGCGCCACGGCCTGGTGGTAGGACACAACATCGCCCAGGAACGCATCCGCAGTGGAGGCATCCCGCGCGGTGTCATACACTTCATGGTTGCCACCGTCACGCACGTCGCCACCCCGCCCTGATTAACGGAGTCGTGATCATCTTACGCTGACGCAGATGGTCTGCAGCCTTCATTGTCCCCTCCAGCACCCGCTTTTGCTCTGGACCATTCATATACGAACGTCCATTTCATATTTATTGAAGCTGAGCTTATACGCCTCGTTTAGATCGTGGCAAGTCGCGACGCAACAGAAATCAACATTTCGCGAAATTTTTTGCCGGTTGGGACGATCAGGCAGACATCAGAGCACCCGGGGATCGAGCACCACATGGGCGATGCGTAATCGTTTCCACGTATAAGTGACGTGCACCCGGCCGTCGTGGGCCTGGATCACCGCCGGATAGGAAAACTCGGCGCCGGGGCTGTTTTCCAGCGTCAGCACGCGCTTCCAGTGCTCCCCATCCGTGGAGATCGCCACGGCCAGGGTGCCGCGACCGTTCCACCAATCCTTGCCGTGTGTGGTCGGGTTATAGACCAGGCAGGCGCGGCCGTCGGCAAGCATGACCGCATCGATGCCCGAATTGGGATTGGGTACGTCCAGCAGCCTCAGACTGGACCAGGTGCGCCCGCCGTCGGTGGACCAGGTGCTGAACAAGCGGTCCCGTTTCGTGCGGCCGATTGCCTGCAGCTTGCCATCGCGCCAAGGCAGCAGGCTGGGCTGAATCGCTTCGATGCCATCCGGATTGGGCACTGCCTGGCTGGGTTGCCAGCTCGCACCGCCATCCCTGGAAAGTTCGAAATGAATCGTCCAGCGTCCCAGTTCCGTGCTCGACGGGCTGACGATGCTGCCGTCGGCAAGTTGCACCGGCTTGTCCTTGATCGGGCCGAGCAAGCCGCTGGGCAATGCCTGGGCGGTGGACCAGTGCACGCCGTTATCGCTGGATGTCATCACCATGCCGCGCCAGTGCTGCGGGTCCGGCCCGACCTTGTAGAACAGCATGAGCGGTCCATGCTGCGGAAGAAACAGCACCGGATTCCAGGTAGGTTCGCGTCGCCCATCCGGGTGCATGCCGTTGGCCACCTCCACCGGTGCGGTCCAGTGGCCTTGTACTTGCCGCGCCAACCAGATGCCGACGCTGGGATCGCGCTCCTGCTTGCCGCCGAACCAGGCGGCAACGAGGCCGGCCGGTGTCTCGACCAGGGTGGAGGCGTGGCTTTGCCGGGTCGGCGGTGTCGGCGCGATGAATTCGCGCAGCACGATGGGGTTGTGGCTTGCCATGGCGGATGTCGGCGTGGCGAGCAGCAAGGCGAGCACATGCCATGCTGGCCGCAAACGACGTGTTCGTTGTTTTTGAGAAAACAGATGGCGACGCATCGCTCGGTGTTCCTTTCATGCCAATGGCAACGTGCCGGCTGGCGGTGAGCGCATGCGAACCTCAACATCGTTTTCCGCATGGCAACGTTGAGGTTCGCTTGCGCTCAACGCCAAACCTGCGAGGAATTCGCTACCACGCTACCCATGCATTCATGGAGACGCCTTTACGTCCGACCTCCACCCTATCGGCTGCCGCACACCGCGCACCACTGCCCGTTGCGGCGTCCGCAAATCGAACACCACGACCGTGTTGTCGCCCTGCTGCAACCATGGTGCCGGCAAATAAAGCGAACGCTGCGGACCGATATCCCAGATGCGTCCCAGATTATGCCCATTGACCCACGCAAAGCCTTTGCCGAACGCCGTCATATCCAGAAACGTATCGGCCAGCGATGCCGGCTTGAAGCGACCGCGATGAAACGCAGGGCCGTCTACCGCCTGCGTGGTCCAGCCGCGAATCGCATCCGCTGACGTCATCGGCAATGGATAGACCTGCCAGCCATGCAACGCCTTGCCATCGAGCCGCATGGGATCGACCAGCCCTGCGCGTCCGTCCGCAAGATGCGGGCCGTAATTGATCCGCCCGGTGTTTTCCACCAGCACGTCGAGCGAGTGCGTACCCGCATCGAGGGTGACCGGCAAGCTCACCTGCTTGAGCCGCCGATCCACCGTACCCACCAGCTTGCGATCGACATACACCGCGGCGTAGTCACGCACCTCACCCAGATAAAGCTGCCCTTGGATGCCGCCGCTGACCTGCGTGCGATAAAGAATGTAGCCGTAGGCCTGACCAAACTGCTCCATCGGTTGTGGCTGATCCACGCTGATCGGCGCCGGCAGGTTGTCCCACAGCGATGCCGATTCGGGCAGCGCAAAGGCCGGCACATCCATGAATGGCGTAGGTGAAGGCAACGGCGGCGGCGTAGCGCCGGTGGCCTTCGCGATCGCCGCGCGAAACATCGCAAACTTCGGTTTCGGCCGGCCGGCTTCGTCCAGCGGTGCGTCGTAATCGTAGCTGGTGGTTTGCGGCGCGTAGTGATCGCTGGGATTGCCCTGGAAGTTCGCGCCGTTCATGAAACCGAAGCTGGTGCCGCCCTCGAACATGTACAGATTTAGCGAATAGCCCTGTTGCAGCATCCAGGCCAGTTCCCTGGCCTGCAGCTTGGCATCGGTCTGCGCATGCGCCTCGCCCCAGTGATCGAACCAGCCGGCCCAATATTCGCCGGCCATCTTCGGCTGGCCGGGACGGAAGGCCGCGAGTTTGGCGAAGGCGCCCTTCGCCTCGCCGGTGCCGAAGTTCACCACGGCAAGCACGCCAGGCAGCGTATCGTTGCGCAGCTCGTCGGCGCCGTCCGACGTAAACAGGATGTCGGTGCCAAGACCCGCGCGAACCAATGCCTGGTGGATGTCCTCCATGTACGTGCGGTCATCGCCGTAGGAGCCGTATTCGTTCTCCACCTGCACGGCAATGACCGGGCCGCCGTGCGCGGCCATCAGCGGCGACAATTCCCGGCCCAAACGCTGGAAATAACCGTCCACGGCCTGCAGGTATACCGGGTCTTGTGTGCGCACGTGCAAGTGCGGATCGGCAAACAGCCAAGCGGGAAATCCACCCGCTTCCCATTCGGCGCACACGTAGGGCCCGGGACGCACGATCACGTCGAGCCCTTCGTTCTGCGCCATGCGCACGAACGCTGCCACGTCGTTGCCGCCGCTGAAATCGAATTGCCCCGGCGTGGGTTCCACCAGGTTCCAGTACACGTAGGTGGTGATGGCATTCAAGCCCATCGCACGCGCCTTGCGCAGGCGATCCTGCCAGTAGGCGCGTGGGATGCGTTGGAAATCCATCGAGCCGGAGATGATTTGATGCGGCTTGCCGGCGCGGACGAAATGCGCGCCTTCAATGGTGATGGGCGTGCTTGCTGTAGCACACGTCGACAGGCCGGCCCAGGCAAGCATGCATGCGGCGCTCAGCGTTCGGATGGTTTTCCGCATATTGTTCATGCAGCTGCTTGTTGCTTGAGCGGGATTCTTGAGGCTTGCCATGATGCGCGTGCCGGTTATTTCGGCAACGCCATATGCCCGTCGACGGTGAACGCCGCCGTCACGCCTTCTGCATCACCCGGCTGGCCGCCGCCGACAAACAGGCGGTAATGTCCCGCTTCCACTGCGCGCTGTCCTTGCGCATCGACATGGCTGAGTTGCCGCGGCGACAGCTCGAAGGTTACGCGCCGCTGCTCGTTGGCGCGCAGGTGTACGCGCTGGAAACCCACCAGCGCATGGCGCGGCGCCAGCGCATCATCCGGCGCATCCAGATACAGCTGCACCACTTCGTCGCCGTCGCGGCCGCCATCGTTGCGCACGACCGCGTTTACCGTCAGCGGCTTGCCTGCTGCGAGCGTGGTGGCCGACAACTGCGGCTGCGCATAGGTGAAGCGCGTGTAGCTCAGGCCGTAACCGAACGGATAAAGCGGCGTGCCGGTGAAGTAGCGATAGGTGCGATCCTTCATCGCATAGCTGACGAAGGGCGGCAGGTCGCGCGTGGAACGATAAAAGGTAACGGGCAGGCGTCCACCGGGGTTGTAGTCGCCGGCCAGTACCTGCGCCACGGCGCGGCCGCCCTCTTCGCCCGGATACCAGGCCGCCACGATGGCGTCGGCGTGCTGCTTGGCCCAGTTCAGCGCCACGGCGCTGCCCGACATCAGCACTACGATCAGCGGCTTGCCGCTGGCGGCGGCGCGCTCAAGCAAGGCCTGCTGCGGCTGCGGCAAGCCGATGTCGGTGCGATCGCCGCCGTTGAAACCGGGCACGTCGATCTGCAGTTCTTCGCCTTCCACGTCCGGCGACAAGCCGACGAAGGCAACGATGCTGTCGGCATCGCGCACGGCCGCTTCCGCCTTGGCCAGTTGCGCCGACTCCGGCGCCAGCCATTGCAGGCGCACGCCCTGGTCGTGGCCGCTATGCACGTATTCCAGGCGGATAGCATGCGGACGCGCATCGGTAACGTGCATCTGCACCTGCATGGGCGAGTTTTCGCCGCTGTTGTTGTCGAGCAGCTTATGGCCATCGACGTACAAGCGCACCGGATCATGCTGGTTGTTGCAGTCGAAGCAGCGGTCCACCTGCACCGCCAGCGTGTAGTCGCCCGCTGCAGGAGGCAGCCATTCGCCGGTCCAACGCACCGCGTAACGGTCGCTGCGTTTGTCACCGATGGGTGTGACCTGATCCCAATCGAAATCGATCACCCGATCGGTACGCGTCATCGCGGGCTTGCCGCTGAAATCGGCGTTGTCGAAATAGTCGCCGGTGAGACCGGCGCTTCCGCCCGCCGTGCGCAGCGCCGTTTCGGGAACGGGAATGGGTACGCCTTCGGCAATCGGCGCACCTTGCGCATAACGAATGCGGTCTTCGCCAAAGCGCTCGCGCAGGCCGGCAAGCGGCGTCACCGGTGCGCGCGCCGTGCCGTGATAGTTGGCTTCCAGGGTTTCCAGCGTGTCGGCGTTGGGGCCGATCACGGCGATGCGCGTACCGGCGCGCAAGGGCAACGTACCGTGCTGGTTCTTCAACAGCACGATGGATTCCAATGCCGCTTGCAAGGCGAGGCGACGATGCGCCGGGCTGTCCACCTGATCCACGCCGATGCCGTCATACGGACGCTTGCCATCGCCCCATTCACCCAGGCGGTAACGCGCCGCAAACAGCCGGGCGAGCGCGGTGTCGACGACGGTTTCCTTGACGTAACCCTTTTGCACCGCCTCGAGCAGATCGGCATAGGCATAGCCGCAATCCAGATCGGTGCCGGCCTGGATGGATGCGGCCGAAGACTGCGCATTGTCGGGCTTGAAGTAGTGGAACTTGGTCATGTCGTCGATCGCATCGCAATCGGAAACGACAAAACCCTTGAAGCCCCAGTCATGACGCAGCCGTGACGTCAGCAGGTCGGCATCCGCGCATACCGGCGTGCCGTGCAGGGCGTTGTACGCGCACATAACCGAATCGGCGTGGCCTTCGGTGACGGCTGCGCGGAATGCGGGCAGATAGGTGGCTTCCAGATCGTGCGGCGACACATCCACGTCGAAACCGTGCCGGCCCGCTTCCGGGCCGCTATGCACCACGAAATGCTTGGGGGTGGCGATGGCGCGCGGATGCTGCGGATCGTCGCCTTGAATGCCGCGGATGAAATGCACGGCAAGCTGGCCGGTGAGGAAAGGATCCTCGCCGTAGGTCTCCTGCCCCCTGCCCCAGCGCGGGTCGCGGAAGATGTTGATGTTGGGCGACCAGATGGTGAGCCCGTCGTAGCGCGCGTGATCGCGGCCGGCGCCAATGGCGTTGAACTTGGCGCGCGCCTCGGTGGACACGGTGGTGCCCACCTGTTGCAGCAATGGCGCATCCCAGCTGGCAGCCAGGCCGATCGCCTGCGGAAACACCGTGGCGTAACCGTTGCGCGCAATACCGTGCAGGCCTTCGCTCCACCAGTCGTAAGCAGCGACGCCCAGGCGCGGTATCGCCGGCGCGCCGCTTTGTACCTGGGCGATTTTTTCCGGCAGCGTCATCTGGGCGACGAGCGCGGCGGCCTTGGCCTGGGGCGTTTCATCCTCGGCGCGCACAGCGCTGGTGGCGACGATCAGGATGCTCAGGAGTGCTGTACGCGGGAAATTCACCGGCATCGTTTTCAACTCCGTCTATGCGCAATGGCACTAATTTAAACGTGTGTCTCGACGCTTGCAGTGATGTGCCCCCTCCCCTGCGAAGTAGGGGAGGGTTGGGGTGGGGTGCGAGCGCAGCGAGCAGCAAGAGCCCGACGTTGCCGCATTGCTGCTTGTTATCAGAAGCCGTAGCGACATTCGGCTACACGCTAAAGCACAAGCAACCCCACCCCAGCCCTCCCCTACTGTCGCAGGGGAGGGAGCAAATCCCGGCAAGCCATGGAGCAATGACGCTTAAGTTTAGTGCCATTACGTCCATGCGTTCACGGAAAGCCAACGTAGGTTGGGGTGAGGCATTGCCGAACCCCAACATCGCCATCTACATGACCACGCTGGGGTTCGCATGCACTCACCGCCAACCTACGCTGGCCCGCGGCCTTTGTTCAACGCTCGACCACGGGCAATTCGTCCCACACCTTCGGATCTTCCGCTCCCAGCACCCAGGAACAAAACCCTTCCAGGCCGTACTGTTTCACCAGCGCATAGCGGTCGCGGAAAGCGTGCGCGTCGGGCATGAACACCCATTCGCGCATATCGTCGCGGTAGAAGTAATACCAGGACTCGTGCTCCACCGGGTCCCATTGCACGACGGCCTTCTGTTCCTGCGCCAGCGGGATGGATTCGTCGGCATCGATGTAGGTGGCGGAGATATTGGACGCTTCGCTGCCGTCGGGGCGTACTGGATCGCCGGTGTACCAGCGATAGCCGTACAGCGCGATGCCAAGTGAAAGCTTCTGCTTCGGCACCAGCGTCAAGGTGTACTGCAGTTGCTTGAGCATCCACGGCATGCCATCCACCGGACCTGGCGTGGTCCAGCGCGTGTGCTGATCGTAGGTCATCAGGCAAACAAGATCGGCATATTTGCCGAGCGCAGCCAGGTCGTAGGCGCCGCGCCAGTACTGCCACATCCATTTGGAAAACGCGCCTTCGCCCGCATGCCCGGGCGCGTTGGGCACCACGGCGATGGAGAGCGTCAGGCCATGCTTGTGCAAGGCTTCGGCCGTCTGCTTCACCAGCAAGGTGTACGCATCGCGATCGGTCCACGCGATGCTTTCGAAGTCGAACTGATAGCCGGCGTAGCCATGTTCGGTGGCCTGCTGCAGCATCGCATCGATCAGATGCTGCTTGGCGGTTTCATCATGCAGCAGTGCGTGAAAGCCGCTGCGCCCGGCCGACATGGACATGATCGGCGTCACCGGCAAGCGATGCTGCCTAGCCAGGTCAAGCACATAGTTGTCCGGACCGCCGTTCACCAGGCCCTGGCCGTCCACCTGGTACCAGGTGGGCACCAGCACGCCGATCTTGTCGATGTGCGCCGTGAAGGAGTTGGTCGACTTCTGCGTGCTCATCAAATAGAACAACGCCGTCGGCTGTTTGGCATAAGCCACGCTGCATGCCAATGCAGCCGCGAGAAAGCAGGCGAACTTTTTCATGTCACTTGGCCAGTTCAATGCGATAGACGTAGGCGTAGTCGCCCACCGGTTTTGCGGGCAGCGTCAGGTGCAGGCCGTCGGCCTGTTGCTGCCATGACACGCGCTGGCCGTCGGCAAGCAGGCTTACCGCGCGCACGTGGTCGTCGGGCTTGATCGAATGGATGACCGCCTTGCCGTCTTCCGGCCAGCCCAGCTCGATCGCATACAGCGCGCCATCCTTGGTGGTGAAACGGAAATCCTGCGCCGTGTACGGCTTGGTCTTGGTGTCCTGGAACGTGCCCCCGACCACCTCGGTGGGGCCTTCGCCAAAGGTTCGCCACGGCTTGCTGGCGTAGATCGCGTCGCCGTTGGTCTTCAGCCAGCCGCCCATCGCCAGCAGGATCTTCTGCGCGTCTTCCGGAATGGTGCCGTCCGCACGCGGACCGATGTTGAGCAGCAGATTGCCGTTCTTGCTGACCACGTCCACCAGCAACTGGATGAGTTCCTTCGGCGATTTGTAGGTATCGCCCTTGATGTAGCCCCAGGAGGCGTTGCTGATGGAGGTATCGGTTTGCCAATGCGCCTGCTGGATGCCGGTCAACTGCCCGCGCTCGATATCCAGCGTGCCGGCGCCCTCGGCAAAATCGCCGATCTTGTAATTGACGACCACGCCGCTGCGCTTGGCGCCTTCGTTGTAGTAGTAAGCCAGCATCTTCGGCAAGGTATTGCGGAAGGTGGGATGGCCGATCCACCAGTCGAAATAGAGAATGTCCGGGTGATAGCTATCGATGAGTTCGGCCGTGCGCGCCAGCCAGTCGTCCAACCAGGCTTGCGAGACGTAGGTCCAGTCGTTGTAGAGGTCTTGGTCATTCTTGGACAGATGCGCTTCGGCCGGCCCATACAGGCCCGCATAGCGCGGATCGTTCACGTCGGAGTCGAAGGTGCGGCCGCCGTCGAAGAACCAGTCGTGCTCGGCGCGGTGCGACGATACGCCAAAATGCATGCCTTGCGCGCGAACCGCTTTTTCCAGCTCGCCGATGACGTCGCGGTGCGGCCCCATCTTCACCGCTGTCCATTCCGACAGTTGCGAGTTGTACATCGCGAAGCCGTCGTGATGCTCCGCCACCGGAATCACGTAGCGCGCACCGGCCTGCTTGAACAATGCAGCCCATGCCTGCGGATCGAAATGCTCCGCCTTGAACATGGGGATGAAATCCTTGTAGCCGAACTTGGACTGCGGGCCGTAAGTGGCCACATGATGCGCAAAATCGGCCGTGTTCTGCTGATACATGTTGCGCGAGTACCACTCGCTGCCGAACGCGGGCACCGAATACACGCCCCAGTGGATGAAGATGCCGAATTTCGCATCGTCGTACCATTGCGGCGCGCTGTACTGCTGCAGCGACACCCAGTCAGGACGGAACGGGCCGTCGCCCAGGTGCTGCGCGACGCGGGCGAGAATGGCCTTGCGTTGCGGCTCGAATTTGGCAGTGGCGTGCTGCCAGATCTGGTCGGCCTGTTCGGGAGAGAGGGTCTTGGCCGTCGGCGCCGTCGACGACTGTTGCGCGGTGGCGACGCCTGCCGCGAAGGCCAGCGCCGCGCCCAGGTAAAACAAAGACCGTTTCATCTTCGACCCTCTCCCGATGTGGTTCAAGCGATCCATCATGCCAGCAACGCGCGTGATGACAAGCCTTTATTGAATGCCTTGCCGCCGAAAACCCGCATTCGTCATTCCGGCGAACGCCGGAATCCGGTGAAAAATAACGGGCGCAGCACACAACATAAAAAAGTTCTGAGTGCTTCGCACAACATATTTAAACTGGATTCCGGCGTTCGCCGGAATGACGAATCCCTCCTAAAAGTAACACCGCCGCGAACCCTAAGTTCGTAGCATTGCCGCATGAGTCTGAAATAAAAAAATCCGGTCGCAGCAGTAAGGGGAAAGAGGAACCTGCTGCGACCGGTACTGCAAAAACTTACAACTTGAAGTTCACGCCAAGCGAGAACGTGCGGCCATTCTTGTACATGCCGATCGGCGCGTACTTCACGCCGTTGTACCAGTAATAGGTGGAATCCAGCAGGTTGGTGGCGCTGGCCGTAAGACCCATCCAGCTGTTGAGTTGGTAAGCGACGGTGAAATCCAGCTCCTTGTAGCCGTCCGTAAACACCTGCGAGTTCAGCCGGCCGACCTGGGTGAAATATGGCGAACGGTAGCTGTAATTGACGCGCGCCGACCACGGACCGTGCTCGTAGTACGGAATGATGTTGATCGTGTCGCGCGACAGGTACGGCATGTTGTAGCCGTTGGTGGTGTTGGCGTGCGCATAGGTGAAGTTGGTCTGCACGCCGAAGCCCAGGCCAAGTTCCTGCTGGTACAGCAGCGAGATGCCGCGCACGTCGGCGTTGGCGGCGTTGACCGGTGAGCTGACCGAGTAGGTGGCCACCTGGCCGGTCTTCGCGTCATACAACTGCTGCTCGGTAGTGGTGGTGATGATGTACGTGCCGATATGGCGATAGAAGAACTCGCTCGAAAGCAGGCTTGTCGGCGCAAAATACCATTCGGCCGAGAAGTCGAAATTGGTCGACTGGTATGGCCGCAAGTTCGGATTGCCGCCACTTGCCGTCTGGCTGTTGTCGTCAATGCTGTATGCGCCGGCCAGATCGGCATAGCGCGGGCGCGCAATCACTTTGGATGCCGAGAAACGCAGCACCTTGTTGCTGTCCAGGTCATAGATCAGGTTGAAGCTGGGCAGCGGGCGCTTGAAGCTGGAGCTTTTGCCGGTCTGGTCCCAAGTGGTGCCGTTATCGGGGCTGTTCCAGTAATGCGCATGATCGACGGTGTCGACGTAGCGCAGGCCGAAGTTGCCGCGCAGGCCGATGTCGCTCTTGAAGTTCAACTGCGCATACAGGTCCTTGGTGACTTCCCGCACGTTGAACGAAGAACCGTAGTCAATCTTGTAGACGCCCTGCGGCAGCGACTTGAGGTAGCTCTGCACGTCGCCCAGGTCGGCGGTGGCCCAGTTGGTGAGATTGCCGCTGGCGCCCAGGCCGTCGAACAGGCCGTTGGGCGTGCCGCCCGGATTGAACTGTGTGAGCAGGATGTCGCTGGTGGCGAAGATCGAATTGCCGTAGGCATTGGTGTTGTTGTCGTGGTCCAGGTACTTGGCGCCCAGCAACACTTCGTTGAACGGTCCCCAGCTCAAATCGCGCGTGGCGTCGAACTGCGCGTATTTCTCGCGATCGCCGGTGCGCTGGTAGTAGATGCCGCCAGCCTGCTGCCCGGCCGCCAGGCCCCAGTTGCTGGCGCTGGCGTTGTCGTAGTTGACGCTGGTGTTCACGCCGTTGTACGCGAAGTTGTAGCCACCCTGCTGCAGCAGGTACTTCATCAGGTATTCGGGGTCCTTGCCGCCGCTGGCGCTGGTGTAGCCCACCTGGCTTTCGAAGGTCCACGCATCGCCGTAATAGTCGTGCTTGAGGTTGAGGCTCTTGGTGTCGACGTGGGAGACGCGATAGTTCGCATCCAGTTCCGCGTAGGGCTGGCCCCAGCTGGTATTGGGCGACACCGTGCCGGAAGTTATGTAGCCACCGCTCACGTTGGCCGCGCTGACCTTGCCGAGGTCGTTGCAACCCGGGCACACGTATTCCGATTCGCTGTAGTTGTTGTAGGTGCCCTTGATGTAAAGGCCAGTGAGGTTGAATTCGTTCTTGTCGTTCGGCCGCCATTCCAGCGCCGTCTGCAGGCCGTTGCGCTCGCGCGTCTGCTGGAAATAGGAGCTGTTGATGCCGACCGGAATCTTGGCGGTGCCCACGTCGCCACTGCCGGTAATCGTCGCCGTGGCGGGAATGCTGTTCTTGGCGTTGAGCGTGCCGTCGCTGTTGTAGTTGTAGCCGTGCGTATAGCCGAAGAACTCGATACCGGCGCGCGACAGGTTTTCCTTATCGTGCGTCACCGAAACCAGCGCACCGAAGGTATCGCTGCTGTTCTTCCAGCTATACAGCACCGAGCCGCGCGGATTGCCCTGCCCCGAACGGTCGTTGTAGTTGTAGCCGGCCGAACCGCGCAGCGTATTGGCCGGCAGGTCCAGCGGCTTGCGCGTCTTGATGATCACCGTGCCGCCGATGCTGCCTTCGTCGATGCGCGCCTCAGGCGACTTGTACACTTCCATCGTGTCGATGATTTCCGGCGACAGCAGCGTGTAGTTGAAGGTGCGGCCGCTGGTGTCGGTGGGGTTGCCGCCCCAGTCGCCCGAAGCGATGGTCTGGCCGTTGAGCAACACGCGGTTCAGCGCCGGATCGGTGCCGTTGATGCTTACTTTCTCGCCTTCGCCGAACTGGCGGTCCACCGTGATGCCAGGCAAGTGCGCCAGCGATTCGGCCGCGTTGGTATCTGGAAACTTGCCGATATCCACCGCGCTGATGGCATCCACGATGGCGCCCGATTCGCGCTTGATGTTCAACGCCTTGTCCAGGCTCCCGCGATAACTGGTGACGGTGATCGTCTGCAGCGTCCGGGTGTCTTTCTTCTGTTCCTGCTGCGGCGACGATGCACTGCCGTTGGCGTTCTGCGCAGCATCCTGCGCGTGAACACCGATACTCAACCCACACAAAATGCTTAAAGTCAAAACCGACCTGCGAAATGTCATACCTTGCTCTCCCCGAGCTTCAGCACTGTTGCTTGTTGGTCCAGGCGTCCGAGCGTCCCCGCAACGGCCTCAGCAACCTGGATGAAGAACTGCATCGTTGACTTCGATGCAGCGGTTGCGCCCGTCTCCCGTACGAGCGTCGTTATGTATATCGATGTGCCAGCCGGCCGCGCCCAGTACCCCGTGATGGCCGTGGTCCATCACACGGATCGGCACGTTCTGCAGAAATGGGCGCATGACGCCCTTGTCGAGAAAGCGGTCGAGCAATGGACTGCTGCGCAGGAAATCGGCGATGTGGAAAAGAAAACCACCGGCGAGACAGATGCCGCCGGTGGCGCCGTAGAGCATGGCAAGGTCCGCCGCGAACGAACCTAGCCAGCCACAGAGCAAAGTGAGTGCCTCGTGCGCGATCGCATCGCGGCCGGCCATCGCCGCGGCGCTGACTGCCTGCGGCTCGTGCAGCGAGGGATAGCGGTCATGGATGGCGCACAAGGCGGTGTAGATGCGATGCAGGCCCGGACCCGACAGCAGCATCTCGTGCGAGACATGCGTGTCCGGCGGCGCGAGTTGCGCCAATACCTGCTGCTCCCGGCCGATGCGCGCGGACAACTGCGTGTGTCCGGCTTCGGTAGCGATCACGCGCGGCGGCTTTCCAGGCAGCCACACTGCGGCGCCCAGGCCGGTGCCCGGCCCAACGATAATCATCGGCCCTGCCTGCGTGGCTGGGGCGGTGGATGCCTTGAGCACGACGGCATCGTTCGCCGCCCCCTGCCCGACGGCATATGCCAATGCCTGCAGATCGTTGAGCACCCAGACGTGGTCCAGTTGCAGCCGCTCTTTCAGCACGTGCGGCAGTACCGGCCACGCGAGGTTCTTGTTGATCACCGAGCCGGCATGTACGTAGCCGGCGCACGCCAGCACCAGCTCGCGCGGCTGCATGCCGACGTCGGTACAGAAGCTGCGGAGGATGTCTTCCAGGTGCGGATGATCCGCGCACGGGTACACGCGGTAAGCGGCCAATGTCGGCGACTGGTCCGCCGTCCGCGTGACCAGGGCGAGCCGGATGTGGGTACCGCCGATGTCGGCGGCCAGAAAGTTGCCATCGCAACTAATTGCAGGCGCCAGCTGCCGCGCGGCCATCCGCTCGGTGGCCGACGGCACCTGATCGGGCGCCAGGTCCACCGCCATCAGCGCAGCCCCACGGGCGCAGGCCAGGCCGGTCGAAACCACCGTATGGCCGGCTTTTTTGCTTGAAAACCGCATACCGTCGCGCCTCCCCACCGTGCCTGGACCCGCCTGGCGACCCCTCGCCAGCGGCGTGTTCATTAGCAAAATGGAATTTCATATATGTTTTAGATCGAGCGAAATCCAATTGCAACAACTTTTTTCGAACCTGGCCCGCAAGGACATATAGCGCGCATCTGCACACACCTATAAATTTCTTGTTTACATATACACAGCGAACGAGATGCGCGATGATGCGCGCATACAAAGTCGGCAAGCGCACCGGACTGCGTTGCCGTGGGCGATTCAGCAGCTGATCGTGAGGACGAATGGCGGTATCAACGACCAAGCCGGAAGCGGGCAAAGCCAGCGCCGGGACAGCTGCATGGCTGGCCTCGCAGCTGTCGTTCGGCGGCGCGCCGGTGGGCAACCTGTACGAATCGGTAGACGACGCTGCCGCCACCGCCACCATTGCGCATGCCTGGCAATGCGGCATCCGGCATTTCGATACGGCGCCCTACTACGGCTACGGGCTCAGCGAATCGCGGCTTGGCGCAGCGCTCGGCGACATGCCGCGCACGAGCTACACCTTGTCGACCAAGGTAGGCCGGCTGATCGAGGACGATGCACAACAGAAGCATCATGGCGACGGCTTCATCGTCGACGGCCACCGTGCCCGCTTCGATTACAGCCGCGATGGCGTATTGCGCTCCTTTGAAGCGAGCCTGCAACGCCTGCGTACCAACCACATCGAAGTACTGCTGCTGCACGACATCGGCGCGCTGACGCATGGCGAACACCACGCCGCGATCCTGCGCCAGGCGCTGGACGAAGCGCTGCCAACGATGGCCGAGCTGCGCGCCCAGGGCGCCTGCAAGGCGATCGGCATCGGTGTGAACGAAGAAGCGATCTGCCTGGACGTGATGCCGCGCTTTCCGCTCGACGTGATCATGCTGGCCGGGCGCTACACACTGTTTGAACAGCAACACAGCCAGGCCGTGATGGCGCAAGCGCAAGCGCGCGGCGTCGCGATATTGGCGGCGGGGCCGTACAACTCCGGCTTGCTCGGCAACGCGCAAGGCCCCGGTACGTTCTACAACTACGCGCCGGCGGATGATGTGACCGTGGCGCGCGCGCAACGGTTCTACGATGTGCTGGCCCGCTCGCACACCGACGTAGGCGCTGCCGCGCTGCAGTTTCCGCTGGCGCATCCGGCAGTGGCGAGCGTGGTGTGCGGCTTGCGTTCGATCGCCGAAGTGGACCAGGCGGCCGCACGCATCCGTGCGCCCATTCCCGCCGACGCCTGGCGCGCCCTGCGCGAGGCCGGCCTGTTGCTGGACGGCGTGCCCACGCCATGACCATCGTCGACGCGCACCAGCATTACTGGCAACCGGCGCGCGGCGACTACGGCTGGCTTGCGCAGGCGCCGGCCAGCTTGCAGCAAGCGTTCCTGCCGAACGATCTGCGCATGCAGCGCGCGGCGGCCGGCGTGCAGTTCAGCGTGCTGGTGCAAGCCGCACCGACCGAGCCGGAAACGCGTTATCTGTTCGAGCTGGCGCACGAAGATCCGGCCGTGGTCGGCGTGGTCGGCTGGGTCGACATGGAAGCTGGCGACGTTGAAGCGCGCATCGATGCACTGATCCGCGACGGCAACGGCCTGCTGCGCGGATTGCGCCCGATGGCGCAGGACCTGGCCGATGCCGAATGGCTGGCCAGGCCGTCCCTGGATCGCGCGTTCGACTGCATCCAGGCGCGCGGCCTTGCTTTCGACGCCCTGGTCGACATGCGCCAGTACCCCGCCCTGTTGCGCCGCCTGCAACGGCATCCGCAGTTGAAGATGGTGCTGGATCATGCCGGCAAGCCGGCGATCGGCGACGATCACTTCGATGCATGGGCGCGCTGGATCGGCGAGCTGTCCCAGCATCCGCAGCTGTACTGCAAGCTTTCCGGCCTGCTCACCTTGCTGGGCAAGCCCGCGCACGAGGACGCCATCGAACGCTATGCCGCCGAACTGTTCGCGCATTTCGGCAACGGGCGCCTGATGTGGGGCAGCGATTGGCCGGTGCTGACCACGCATGCCGATTACGCGCATTGGCTGCAGCTGGCCATGCGCTTGACCGGGCGTTACGCCAAGCATGCGCAGGCAGACGTCTTTGCGGCCAACGCCGTGCGCTTTTATGCGCTGGAGGTTGATCTGCACCGCGTACTGGACGCCCCACCCTTGAACGCAAGCCACGACCCCGCGACGTTACGCGCGGATCAAAACAAGGAGAAAACCCCATGAGCGGCCGCCTTTCCGGCAAACACGCACTCATCACCGCCGCCGGCGCCGGCATCGGCCGCGCCACTGCGCTGCTCTTTGCAAAAGAAGGCGCCACGGTGCTGGCCACCGACATCAACGCCGATGCGCTGGCCAGCCTCGCCGCCGAGCATCCGTCGATCGCCACGCGCACGCTCGACGTCACCGACGCCGGGCAAATCCAGGCGCTGGTGAACGAAAGCGATCCGTTCGACGTGCTGTTCAACTGCGCCGGCTACGTGCACGCCGGCACCATCCTGGACACGGATGACGCCAGCTGGCGCCGCTCGTTCACCATCAACGTCGACGGCATGTTCCATTTGTGCAAGGCCGTGCTGCCGAACATGCTCGAGCGCGGCAAGGGCAGCATCATCAACATGTCCTCGGTGGCCTCCAGCATCAAGGGCGTGCCGAACCGCTTCGCCTACACGGCCACCAAGGCCGCCGTGATCGGCCTCACCCGCTCGATCGCCGCCGATTTCGTCACGCGCGGCGTGCGTTGCAATGCGATCTGTCCCGGCACGGTGAAAACACCCTCGCTAGGCGATCGCGTGCGAGCGCTGGGCGGCGACGAAGAAGCCAACTGGCGCAGCTTCGTCCAGCGCCAGCCGATGGGCCGCCTGGGCGAGCCGGAAGAAATCGCCGCGCTGGCGCTTTATCTCGCTTCGGACGAATCGTCTTTCACTACCGGCACCGTGCACGTCGTGGACGGCGGCTGGTCGAATTGATTGAGTCGCAAATCGGGAATCGGAAATAGTTAAAAGCGATCACCCGCAAGCTCCCTGGACTTCGCTCTTACGATTCACGATTCACGATTCACGATTCACGCCAAAGGAAAAACCATGAAACTCGTACGCTATGGCACAGCCGGCAAGGAAAAACCCGGCCTTATCGATCGGGACGGCGCCTTGCGCGATCTGTCTTCGGTTATCCATGACATCGATGCGCAGGTGCTGGGCGGCGAAGGCCGTGCACGGCTTGCCGCGATCGATCCGCGCAGCCTGCCGCTGGTTGCCGGTGAGCAGCGCTACGGTGCGCCCGTCGCGCACGTGAGCAAGTTCATCTGCGTGGGGCTGAACTACAGCGAACATGCAGCCGAAACCGGCGCGCCGATTCCGGAGCAGCCGATCCTCTTCATGAAGGCCACCAGCGCCATCAATGGCCCCAACGACGACGTGATCATTCCGCAGGGTTCGGTGAAAACCGACTGGGAAGTGGAACTGGGCGTGGTGATCGGCGAGACCGCGCGCAGCGTGAGCGTGGAGAACGCAATCGCGCACGTGGCCGGCTACGTGGTGGTGAACGATCTTTCCGAGCGCGAATTCCAGCTCGAACACGGCGGCCAGTGGGTCAAGGGCAAAAGCTGCGACAGCTTCGGGCCGATCGGCCCCTGGCTGGTCACCGCCGACGAAGTGCCCGATCCGCAGAATCTGGGACTGTGGCTGGAGGTGAACGGCCATCGCTACCAGAACGGCAACACGCGCACGATGATTTTCGGGGTGGCGCAGCTGGTGAGCTACATCAGCCGCTACATGACCCTGCTGCCCGGCGACGTGATCAGCACCGGCACGCCTTCCGGCGTCGGGCTGGGCCTGAAGCCACCGACCTACCTGCGCCCTGGCGACACCATCGAACTGGGCATCGACGGGCTTGGCGTGCAACGCCAGCACGTTCACGCGCATCCCAACCAGCGATAAGCAAACCCGCATGCCGGCACTCCACCCACACTTTCTGGATGCAAGGACAGCCACTCGATGAGCAAGATCACGGCACTGGATACCTACGACGTTCGCTTTCCGACTTCGCGCGAACTGGATGGCTCGGACGCCATGAACCCCGACCCGGACTATTCCGCGGCGTACGTAGTGATGCGCACGGACCAGCCCGGTTTGGCCGGATATGGCCTGGCATTCACCATCGGGCGCGGCAACGACATCCAGAAGGCGGCGATCGATGCGCTGGCCGGCCATGTCGTCGGCCTCGACGTGCAGGAGGTCATCAACGATCTGGGCGGCTTTTCGATGCGCATGGTCGGCGACTCGCAGCTGCGCTGGCTGGGCCCCGAAAAAGGCGTAATGCACATGGCGATCGGCGCCGTGGTCAACGCGGCGTGGGATCTTGCCGCGCGCATCGCCGGCAAGCCGCTGTGGCGCTTCATTGCCGAGATGACGCCCGAGCAGTTGGTCGCCACCATCGATTTCCGCTATCTCACCGACGCACTCACGCCGGAAGAAGCGCTGACCATGCTGTACGCCGCCGCCCCCGGCAAGGCCAAGCGCACCGAGCAATTGCTGGCGGAAGGCTACCCGGCCTACACCACCTCGCCCGGCTGGCTCGGCTATTCCGACGAAAAAATGCAGCGCCTGGCACGCGAAGCCGTGGCCGCGGGCTTCCGCACCATCAAGCTCAAGGTGGGCATGAACGTGGAAGACGACGTGCGCCGTTGCCACCTGGCGCGCGCCACGGTGGGACCGGACATTGCCATCGCGGTCGACGCCAACCAACGCTGGAACGTGCCGGACGCCATTGCCTGGCTGCGTCGCCTCACCGACGTGGGCCTCGAATGGGTGGAAGAACCCACCAGCCCGGACGACGTACTGGGCCACGCCGAAATCCGCCGCGCGGTGGCGCCGGTGCCGATTTCCACCGGCGAACACACGCAGAACCGCGTGATCTTCAAGCAGCTGTTCCAGGCCGGCGCCGTGGATCTGGTACAGATCGATGCCGCACGCGTGGGCGGCGTCAACGAAAACCTGGCGATTCTGCTGCTGGCCGCCAAATTCGGCGTACGCGTGTATCCGCATGCCGGCGGCGTCGGCTTGTGCGAATTGGTGCAACACCTGGCGATGGCCGATTTCGTGGCGATTACCGGCAGGAAGGACGACCGCGCCATCGAGTTCGTCGATCACCTGCACCAGCATTTCGTCGACCCGGTCGTGATCCGCAATGGGTGTTACATCGCACCGACCACACCGGGCTTTTCCGCACAAATGCACACTGAGACACTGGCGCAATTCCGTTATCCGGACGGCCCTGTGTGGTGTGAACCCCTCGACACCGCGACTGCATCATGACCGCACCCATCACCAATGTTGCCGACCTGCGTGCCCTCGCCAAGCGCCGCGTGCCGCGTGCCTTCTTCGAATACGCCGACCGCGGTTCGTACGATGAAGTCACGCTGCGCCGCAACCGCGACGCGTTCGAGGGCATCGCTTTTCGGCAACGGGTGATGTGCAACGTCGACAACCGCTCGCTGGCCACGGACATCATCGGCCAGCCGGTGTCGATGCCGCTGGCGATCGCCCCCACCGGCATGACCGGGCTGCAATACGGCAGCGGCGAAATCCTGGCGGCGCGCGCAGCGGGGAAAGCCGGCATTCCCTTCTGCCTGAGCACCATGTCGATCTGCTCGATCGAGCAGGTGCGCGCCGCGGTAGAGAAACCATTCTGGTTCCAGGTCTACGTGATGCGCGACCGCAGCTTCACCCGCGACCTGATCCAGCGCGCCAGGGATGCGCAATGCTCCGCCCTGATGCTCACCGTCGACCTCACCGTGCAGGGCCAGCGTCACCGCGAAATCAAGAATGGTCTCTCGGTACCGCCCAAGCTCACCCTGCGCAATCTCTTCGACATCGCCAGCAAGCCACGCTGGGTGTGGAACGTATTGCGCGCCCCCAGCCGTTCCTTCGGCAACCTGCAAGGCCGCATCGAAAATACCGACAGCCTCACCACCCTGGCGCAATGGATCGCCAACCAGTTCGATCCCACGCTGGAGTGGAAAGACCTGGAATGGATCCGCGAGCTGTGGCCCGGCAAGCTGATCATCAAGGGCATTCTCGACCCGCGCGATGCACGCATCGCGGCAAGCCTCGGCGTCGATGCCATCGTGGTCTCCAACCACGGCGGCCGCCAGCTGGACGGCGCACCTGCCACCATCGACGTACTGCCTGCGATCGTGCAGGCCGTGGGCGACCGCAGCCAGGTGCTGTTCGACGGCGGCATTCTGAGCGGACAGGATTTGCTCAAGGCGCTTGCCTATGGCGCGCATGCCGGATTGATCGGCAAGGCGTTTCTCTACGGCCTGGGCGCGATGGGCGAAGCGGGCGTAAGCAAGACCATCGAGCTGATCCGCAAAGAACTCAGCGTAAGCATGGCGCTGACCGGGCAAACCGACGTGCGGCAGATTTCGCCGGATATCATCTGGCGAAGACCATCGGAAAGCGCGCTCGACATCGTCAGTACGCGCTTTGACGCACCGGATGTCCCTTGCCGGTAAGCCACGGCGGACCATGATCCACTGCCCGACGTGATGTCGGCGCGTCCCTGCATGCCGTGACGATTTTCGCGGGCTGTATCAAACAGCTTCATTGGGTAACTTAGGGATGCTCTGATTCAGAGCATCCTTGCCCCGCAAGCATTGCGAGCTTGCCCATATCGAGCCATCCCATGCAGTACGTCCACGATTTGAAATCCATAGCCCGGTGCAGCCTGGCTGCACTGCTCCTCGCCCTGTACGCCACATCGGCCGTCAGCCACGCCAGCACTGCGCCGGACATGATCAGGCAAACGGTCGACAACGCGATCCAGCCGGTGATGGAGAAATACCGCGTGCCTGGCATGGCCGTCGGCATCATCGCTGACGGCACGTCCTACGTGTTCAATTACGGTGTCGCCTCGACGGAAACCGGCAAGGCGGTGTCCCGCGATACGCTGTTCGAACTTGGCTCCGTCAGCAAGACGTTTACGGCAACGCTGGCCTCCTATGCGCAGGCGAACGGCCAGCTTTCGCTGTCGGACAAGACCAGTCGCTATCTACCCGCCCTGCGCGGCAGCCCATTCGGCAACGTGACCCTGCTCAGCCTTGGCACGCACACGCCCGGCGGACTTCCGCTGCAGGTACCGGATGCCGTCCGCAACGACGATCAACTGCTGCAATACCTCAAGGCATGGCGCGCCGCCTATGTGCAGGGGACCTATCGCACGTACGCCAATCCCGGCATTGGCACGCTGGGGCTGATCACGGCAAAGAGCATGGGCCAGCCTTTCGACGTGCTGATGGAACAGCGCCTGTTTCCGGCGCTCGACATGAAAAACACTTACCTCCACGTTCCCGATGCCAGGATGGCGGACTACGCGCAGGGCTATACCAAGGACAACGCGCCGATCCGCATGGCGGCCGCCGAGCTGTCTTCCGAAGCATATGGAATCAAGTCGACGGCCGCCGACATGGTCCGCTTCGTGGAAGCCAACCTGGGTGCAAACAAACTCGACGGAAAACTACGGCAGGCGATCGCGACCACGCACACCGGCTACTACAAGGCCGGCGCGATGACCCAGGACCTGATCTGGGAACAATACCCCTACCCCGTCGCGCTGAAGACCCTGCTGGAAGGCAACTCGATGGCCATGATCTTTGACGCCACCCCGGTCACCCCAATCACACCGCCGCAGCCGCCGCGCGACGACGTGTGGATCAATAAAACCGGCTCCACCAATGGTTTCGGCGCGTACGTCGCGTTTATCCCGAAAAAGCGGCTGGGCATCGTCCTCCTCGCCAACAAGAATTTCCCCATCGACGAGCGCGTCACCGTTGCCTACAAGATTCTGACGTCGCTTGCGGACGACGCACCCGCCAGGGACCTGCCGTGAAGCACCATGCCCACCAGTGCCTTTCTTTTACGCTTCTGGCACCAGCCGCCATGCTGCCCGAGTGAGCGCAGGCCTTGCCCCTGTAACCCAAGCCGTCGTCCTGGCGAATGCCCCTACTACTGACCGAGATCTCGCTACAGCGCAGTAAGGGCCATGTCCAAAACAAACTTTTTAGGCAAGTTCGCGATCGCACCGCTGCCCCTTCCCCACGGCTGGTACGCCTTGCCGCTCAGGGTGATCGTAGGCTACGGATTCATGGAACACGGCGTCGCGAAGCTGATGCGCGGGCCCGATGCGTTCATCGGGATACTCCATGCCCTCGGCATGCCATTTGCCGGCTTGCTCGGATGGGCAACGATCGTGATCGAGCTGCTAGGCGGGCTGATGATCCTCGCCGGGGCTTTCGTGCCGGTAGCTACGGCACCCATGATCGTGGTCCTGCTGGTCGCGACATTCACGGTGCATCTGCCCAACGGCTTCAGCTCCATCAAGCTGATGTCGTATGACGCCGCGGGTGCGCACTTCGGCCAACCCGGCTACGAGACCGACATGCTTTACCTGGCCTGCTTGCTGGCATTGTGCGTGGGTGGCGCAGGTCCGTGGTCGCTGGATGGATGGCTCAGCAGGCGCGCGAAAAAAATCTAGGCTGAGGGCAAATCCGAGCTTTTCCGGCCGGCAATGCCGGTATTCATGCCGGCCTATACATCACCCGCGCTCAAGCTCAAGCATGTCCGCCGGCATGCGGAACAACCTTTCCGGCTTGGTGCGCACCAGGGCTTCCAGCGTGGTGTAGCCCCATGCCACGGCGCCGAACATCATGCCTGCATCGTTGGCGGCTTCCGCATCGCGGATCTCGTCGCCGACGTAGATCGCCTCGCTGCTGGCCATGCGCGTGTGCTTCAGGATGCGGCGCAAACGGTGCGATTTGCCGAACAGGCTGGTGCCGCATTCGATCGTGGCGAAGCGGCTTAGCAGCGTATCGCCCAGCACGGTGGTCACGTTCTGCAAGGTGTTGGAGGTAGCCAGCGCCAGTTGCATGCGCTTGTCCAACAGCGCATGCAAGGCCTCGACCACGCCGGGAAAAGGATGCACGTCATGGATGCGCTGCTGCAAGATGTTGCGGAAATCGGCCATCACCGCCGGCACTTTCCAGGGCGGCAGGTGCAGCTCGCGCAGCAGATCGCGGGCACTCATGCCACGCAGCGCTTGTTGTTCGTGCAGTTGCACCTGCCGGAAGCCATGCCGCTCGGCCAGCACGTTGACGGCATCGGCAAACACGGCGTAGCTGTCGGCCAGCGTGCCGTCGAAATCGAAGATGGCGAGTTTGATGGTCATGTCCTGTGAGAATAACCATCACCCGCAGCGCGTGTCACTTCGAATACGCTGATTAGGCTGCACTATCCAAGTGTGCGAGCGATCGAACTGCCCATGTCAGGGATCGCGAGTGAAAGGATGGTGCTCCGCCAGGGCGCCTACAGCGCTTTGAGCGATGCCTGCAACGAAAAGATGCGCTGCATCGGCACCCATTTCTGACCTGCTTCGGCCCACGGCAGGCGTTGCTGGTAGCGATCCATCAATTGCTCCCACTCCTTCGTCCTCGCGTCGGCATCGGCGCCCTGCTTGGAAGAAGGCATGTAGTCATCGGCCATCGTCACCGCCATCACCAGACGATTGCCGGTACGGAAGATTTCCATCTCCTCGATGCCGGACGCACGGATGGCGGTGACGATTTCCGGCCAGACGACGCCGGGGCGATGCCAGCGTTCGTATTCGGCGATGGCGGCGGCATCGTCCTTGAGGTCCAGGGCATAGTAATGGCGTTGCATCAAACGGCACTCCGCGCGGCGCGGCGCCGCCAGGCAAACAGGGCAATGATGGCGAAGCTCATGGCGGGCACGATCATCGCATCGGACATGCTGGAGTGATCGGACACCGCGCCCATGATCGCCGTGAGCACGGCGCCGCCGATGATGGTCATCACCAGCAGGCCGGACCCGAGCTTGCGTTCGTCGTCGCTGCGCCCTTCCACGCCCAGCGCGAAGATGGTCGGATACATCACCGACATGAAGAAGCTGCACGCCGCCAACGCATACGCGCCGCTGCTGCCGGGATGCACCACGGCATACAAAGTCAGCACCACGTTGATGGCCGCAAACGTCAGCAGCAGGCGCACCGGCGCGACGTATTTCATCAATGCCGCACCGGCGAAGCGGCCGATCATGAAGCACACCAGTTCGGCCGTGAGGAAGTTGGCGGCGGTTTTGGCCGAGGTGCCGTGCATGGTCGCCTGCACGTAACGGATGGTGTAGCTCCACACGCCCACTTGCGCGCCGACATAGAAGAACTGCGCCAGCATGGCGCCAACGAAAAACTTGTCGTGCAGCAATCGGCCCAGCACGCCAGAGCCCGCTGCCGGTGACGTCGCAGTACGCGGCGCTGCGGCCTTGGGAAAACGCGTCGCCAGGATCAACCCCGCCCACGCCAGCACCACCACGCCGATCACCAGGTACGGCCACTGCACGGCGCGGGTTTCGCTGATGTAATACGCCGCGCGCTGCGCGTCGTCCATGGCTGCCAGCTGTTGCGGCGTGTGTTCGACGCCGGAAAAAATGAAATGCTGGCCGATCAGGATGCCCGCAATGGAACCCAGCGGATTGAAGGCCTGCGCCAGGTTGAGCCGGCGTGTCGCGGTTTCCGGCGGCCCGAGCAAGGTCACGAACGGGTTGGCCGAGGTTTCCAGGAAGGCGAGACCGCTGGCGATCACGAACAACGCGAACAGGAACATGCCGTAAGTGGCCTTTTCGGCGGCCGGCCAGAACAGCAGCGCGCCGATGCCGTAGAGCATCAAGCCGAAAACCACCGCGCTCTTGTAGCCGAAGCGGCGCATGTACATGCCCGCCGGCATGGCGATCAGGAAATAGCCAAGGTAGAACGCGCTTTGCACCAGGCCGGCCTCGAAGTCGCTGAGCACGAAGGCTTTCTTGAATTGCGCGATCAGCACGTCGTTGAGGTTGTTGGCGCCGCCCCACAGAAAGAACAGGCTGACGATCAGCATCAGCGGCAGCCAGATGCGGCCAGCATGCAGGGTGTCGGTGGTCGGCATGGGGGTGTCTTCGGTCACGGTCTGCGCTTCCACCTTGTTCTCCTACGCGTCGAGGCGGGCGGCCGGGTGACGGCACCGCCCAATTGTGCAAATATGAAATGGTTATTCATAGATAGCACAAGTCGCGCTGCAACATCGTTTCTGGATTTTCGGCAAGATGGCGCGATGTGAACGTCGGACAAGGGGAACGTCATGGCCACCGAAACGCCCAAGTACCGCGCCCCGGCCCTCGACAAGGGGCTGGATATCCTGGAATTGCTGGCCGCCTCCAGCCGCCCGCTGAGCATCGCAGAAATCTCCGAAGGAGTGGGCCGCTCGCGCGGGGAAATCTTCCGCATGCTGCAGGTGCTGGAAGAGCGCGATTACATCACGCGTGGCGAAGGCGACGTCGGCTACTCGGTCACCCCCCGGCTGTTTCGCCTGGGGATGGAGCAGCCGCCAGTGAAAAGCGCCATCGAAGCGGCCATGCCGGTGATGCATCACCTGGCCGACGCCTGCGGCCAGGCCTGTCACCTGGTGGTACCGTCCGGCGAGCAGATCGTGGTGGTCGCGCGCGTGGACCCGCCCGGCGAAGTGGCCCTGGTGGTGCGCGTGGGGCACCGCCGCCCGATGTCGCAATCCACCTCGGGCCACGTGCTGCTGGCCTTCCAGGAAGAACAGACGCGCGAACGCTGGCTGGACGTGATCCAACGCTTCGAACCCGACCTGGATCGAAAAAAGCTGATGCGCCTGGTGAACCAGTTGCGCACGCGCGGCTACGCGTGCGAACGCAGCCACGTGGTGGATGCGGTGACCGATCTCTCCGCCCCTGTGTTGCAACATGGCGCGGCGGTATGCGCGCTCACCATTCCCTACATCGAACAGCAGAACGCCACGCAAACCATGGACGACGTGATCGCCGCCCTGCTCCACGCGACCGGCGAGATCTCTCAAGTGCTGCAGTTCGGTTCCTCCCGCACCTGAAAGCGAGTATTGAAACCATGATGCCGATACGCCGAAGCGTTTTGCTGGCCGCCGCAATGGCCGCCACCCTGTTTGCCGGTAGCGCCGCCGCGCAGAATTTTGCCGACGTGAAACCCTCGCCGCAGCAGACGCATTGGCAGGATCTGGAATTCGGCGTGATCGTGCACTTCGGCACCAATACGTTCCTGGATCGCGAATGGGGCGATGGCACGGCCGATCCGAAGGTATTCAATCCCGACCATGTGGACCCCGACCAATGGGCGCGCGCCGCCAAATCCGCAGGCGCAAAATACCTGGTGCTGGTGGCCAAGCATCATGACGGCTTCGCCCTGTGGCCCACCGCGCAAACCGATTATTCGGTGAAAAACAGCCCATGGCTGGGCGGCAAGGGCGACCTGGTAAAGATGACCTCGGACGCCGTGCGCAAGGAAGGCATGGGCTTCGGCATCTACCTTTCGCCCTGGGATCGCCACGAACCGCGCTACAAGGATTCGGCCGCCTACGACACGTATTACATGGCGGAGATGGACGAACTCGTACAGAACTACGGCCCGCTGGTGGAATGGTGGCTGGATGGCGCCGGCAGCGGCGGCCACGTCTACAATTTCAAGAAGTACATCGAAGAGCTGCGCACCTACCAGCCCAACACCATGGTGTTTGCAGACGTCGCATTGTTCGGCTATGGGGACATTCGCTGGGTGGGCCAGGAAGACGGCCATATTCGCGGCGAAAACTGGAACGTGATCGATCGCCACAGCGAATTGCGCTGGCGCCCGGTGGAAGTGGATACGCCGCTGCACAAGCTGCAATGGTTCTGGCATCCGGACAGCGACAAGACGCTCAAGAGCGTCAGCGAACTGATGGATATCTGGGAAAACAGCGTGGGCCTCGGCGGACAATTGATGCTCGGCCTGGCACCCAACCGCCACGGCCTGCTGCCGGATGCCGACGTGAAGCGGCTGAAGGAATTCGGTGATGCCTTGCAGGCGCGCTACGGTGCCGACAAGAACCTGGTGCGGCATCGCGTCGCCAGCTTGCCTGGCGATCAGAATGTCGCGGCGGCGCTGGATGGCGACCCCGACACCTTCTGGTCCGCGCCGGAAGGTTCGCGCCATGCATCGCTCGAAGTGGATTTCGCACAGCCCATCACCTTCGATCATGCGCTGACGATGGAATGGCTGAACGACGGCCAGTGCGTGCAAAAGTATGCGATCGAAGCCTGGGTGCAAGGCGCCTGGACACCGGTGGCGAAAGCCGAAGCGATTGGCCATATGAAGATCGACCGCTTTGCGCCGACGACGGCGTCAAAGGTGCGCCTGAATATTCTTTCGAGTGCTTGCGTGGCGCGGATACGCGAGTTTCAGTTGTTTGACGTGGGTGCGGAGCACTGAGCTGGGCGCTCGCTCGATCTGCCCCTTCCCCTACGTGTAGTAGGTGAGGGTTGGGGTGGGGTGAAGCAGCCTCGCGACGCGTTCAAATCATGCGGCAAGCTCGCACAACCCCACCCTAGCCCTCCCCTACTTCGCAGGGGAGGGAATCGTTTGTCGCGATGATTCAGATGTTCGTGCTCCGTAGTTGCGTTCCATCGACCGACACCTGCCAACCTCATCGCATTCCACACATTTAAAACTAAGAATTAATTATGAAGAAACGCCTGCCCAAGGCTTTTCTGCCAATATCCTGCAGCACAATCGGCGTGCGATAGCCCTACCGCGCCGCCGAACAGGGGAACCTTTACAGGACACACCTTGCGTCGCCACGGCAACGAGGCGTCGACCTGTACGTTTACCTTTCGTCAGCTTCTGTCATGGCGGCATTGCGCGTGGATACATTGCTCGTTCAAGCGGCCAAGGCGACGTCCTCGCCTGAAAGCCGCAGCCACTCAGGAGAGACCACCCCGCAGGACGCACCGACCCTTTCCCTCGTCATCTGCACCCTGGACGAGCACGAAGCCATTGGCGGCGTGCTGCACGAACTGGATCAGCACCTCGGCGGGATCAGCCACGAGATCATCGTGGTGGACGATTCGGCCGACCCTCGCACGGCCGATGCGGTGGCCGCATATGCGGCCGACCATCCGCAAGTCCGGCTGGTGCGCCGTTACATGGCAAACGGCTTGTCCTCAGCGGCCATCAAAGGTTGGGATGTCAGCACGGGCCATATCCTGGCGATCATGGATGGCGACGGGCAGCATGATCCTGCACTGATCCGCGCGCTGCTCGAAAAACTTGCCGATCCGGGCACCGACATAGCCGTAGCCAGCCGCTACCTGGACGATCCCCGCTCCGGCCTGCACGGGCTGCGGCATCGGCTCAGCCGCAGCGGCACCTGGCTTACCGACGTTACTCTCGGCGTGCCGCTGGCCGATCCGCTGAGCGGCTGTTTTGCGATGACCCGCGACTGGTATGCACACGTGCGCCGCAATCTGTCGGGCCTGGGTTTCAAGATTCTGATCGACGTGGTCGCCTCCGGCGCAAGAAAACCGCATGCCGCGCAGATCCCTACGCTGCTGCGTGCCCGCACGGGCGGCGAATCCAAGTTGGATACGCGGGTGATCATCGATCTGGTTGCACTGCTGATCGAGAAACGCACGCAAGGACGCTTCACTGCCACTGCCTTGATGGCCAGCATGGCTTCATCGAGCGCACTGTGCCTGCAATGGCTTGCGCTGGGCGTCTTGCTGAAACTGGCGGCGCCGCTATGGCTGGCCATGCTGCTATCGGCAGGTGTTGGCCTTGCCGGCCGTTTCGGCATGTTGCTGCTGACGACACCACGCTCGCGCCGTCCCGCCAGCGCGCATCAGCTGATGCGCCAATGGCGAGGATTCTGCCTGCACCGCTGGAGCGACGTGCCCTTGAATGCAGGTTTCGCCGTCCCGCTAGGCCTGGCGCATTGCCCATGGCCAATCGCCGCGCTGGCTGGCCTGTTGTTGGCGGAATCCCGCTATCACTTCGGCAGCCTGGTGGGAGTGAAAGCGTGAATCATGCGTTGCGGGCGCCGGCCCGTTGGCAGGCGGTTGTTTACGGATTGATCGCAATGATCGCGTGTGCGGGGGCTTTTACAGGGCTTTCCGCCAGCAGCCTGTGGATCGATGAACTGTTCACGGTTTACCTGATTCATCATCACGGCGGCCTTGGCGAAGTATTTCGCCGCGCGCTGACCGATACGCATCCGCCGCTGTATTACTTCTTGCTGTATGCATGGACGCAGTTGGCAGGCCTGTCCGAAACTGCCTTGCGCCTGCCCAGCGCCGTGTTTGCCGTGGTATCCCTGGGCGTGTTTGCGCTTGGCGCCCGGCGCGCGCTCAGCCGCACGGCCGTCGCGTTTGCCTGCGCCGTGGCCGGGGTTTCCGAATTCTGGTTCGAGCAATCGCAGAATGCGCGCAGCTATGCCTTGTGCCTGGCGCTGTCCGCCGGCCTCCTCTCCATCGCCCTCGCCTTCCGCCGGCGCGTGCAAGCACGGACGGACTTTCCGCTTGCACATTGGCTGGCGTTGAGCCTGCTTGGCCTGCTTGCCAGCCTTACCCACGCTTACCTGCTGCTGGCGACCGGCATGATGTTGCTGTTTCTTTTGCTGAGCCTGCGTTCCTGGCGCCTTCGCATGGCCTTGATAGCGACGGGCTTGGCGATACTCGCGGCCAACGTGCTGTATTACCGCATGATGATCCACGCCTCGCAGCAGAATCTGCAGGGCCTGTGGTTCGACAACAGCGCCGGTTTTTTCAAGCAGCAGATTCGCGACGCGTGCTACGGGCTGATGCAACGGCAGATCATCGCGGTGACGGTGTTGCTGATCCTGTTCGGCATCCGGCAGAAGATGGCCAGCGCTCCCTGTTTCACGCACGCCGCGCAGGACACGCGCTGGGCTACCAAGCTGGCGACCTTCGTGCTGGTCGGGGTGATCGTCTGCGGCATCGGCGTGTCGCTGGCGGTGGCGCCGTCGTTTTCGGATCGCAACCTGCTCACCTGCATGCCGTTCGCCTGGTTGCTGGTGGGACGTCTCTACGATGTGGCCGGACCGCGCGGAGATACCCGCGCCAGCCGCGCGGTCGCCGTGCTGGCCATCTTGATGGTCGGCAGTTATCTCTATCGCGTGCCGGGACGGGAATGGCCGCGCCGCGAAAACTGGCGTGCTTCGGCGCAATACGTGTCGCAACTGCCGGGTTGCGCCGGGCAGCTGGTGCCGGCGGTGCTGCCGTTTCGTTTCAGTCATGCATCGGCTTATTTCCGCGCACTGGCCGCGCACGATTTCTTCGGCTACTACCTGCCAGCAGGCACGCCGGTCCACGCGTACCTGCCAGCGGAACTGGCCGCCCGCCATCCCACACCGGAGCTGCCACCCTTGCTCGCATCGCGCGCCGCCAACGCCGATACCGGCGGCTGCAGCCTGCTGGCCTGGGGCGTGCACGATGTGGACGAACCATCCGCCTTGAAGCTGGCGCTGGATCTCGCGCGCCAGCCTGGCGTTGGCCCGCGACGTGTGCTGATGCAGGAATTCATCTCCTATCAACCGCGCTATCTGCGCTGGGACAAGCTGCCGGAAGCCTATGTCTATGTGGCCATTCCCGCCGCGGCTTCCGGCGTGACGGCGCCGGCCGCGCCGGACGTTCACTTGGGCAAGCAGGACGCGGCAGCACTGGGTGAACGCATCGTGGTGCAATACCTGACCACGTACACGAGCCCCTCACCGCCTGCGTATCTGCTGGACGTGTACGCCATCCAGCGCTGGAACGACCACGACCGGCAACACTCCGTGCACCAGGATTTCCTGGCCGTGCATCGCCTGACCTGCGATGCGCCGATCGCCAAGCCGAATTGGGATGTATGGCCTGATCCGGCCTACCCCGGCTGCAGCAATCTGCCACCCCCGACACATGCCGGGCAGGTCGACGGAAAGCTGTGATGCGCATCTGAGCACGCATGCCACTGCTTTTTTCACGGCGTTTAAGCGGAAAGCTCAGGATGATTCCCGCAGGCTGTCCGGGAAGATGAACAAGATCAAGCACGACAACCTGCCAAGCTTCGGTGCAGCGCTCGGTACGCTCGCAGAACGGGAATGCCGCAAGTTGCTGCGCGCGCTGGCGATGCGCAAGCGGCGGCAGGAAGGCATCCACGAGGCGCGCAAAGCCTGCCGCCGCCTGCGCAGCATCCTGCCCTTGCTACCGCCCGAGCAGCCGACCGACGCCGTGGATCATGGCCTGCAGGAGCTGGCACGTAGCATCGCACCGATACGCGATGCCTATATCGCCGCCCGCACGGCGAAACTGCTGGCGAAAACACATGCAACGCAGATCACGTCCGGGCTGGTTCATCGGCTGGAACACCGTTGCGACGAAATACTCGGCCAGGCGCTCGCATCGGATGCCCATTTGCGTGGTCGCCGCGCGCATGCGCAACGCATCGTCGCCGCAGTCCACACGCTGGCATGGCAGGACATCCGCCCCGCCCAAGCCCGGCGGAGCTTGAAACGCAGCAAGCAACGCGTGAAGAAAGCCCACAAGAAAGCCCTTGCGCTGCAGGCACCCGCCGCCTTGCATCGCTGGCGGCGCCGGGCGCGCAAGCTTCGCTACCAATTGGAATGCGTGCGCAAGGCGCGCCGCATGGCGGACCTGAAAAAAGCGCGCACGCAAAAATACGGCGCCAAAGCCAAGCAGCTTTCCACCCTTACCGACCAGTTGGGATGGCGGCAGGATGTCCAGATATTCCTAGATGCCGTGGGGCAACTGCCCGATTTTGCCGACGTGCGTGCATTGCGCAGGCAGCTACCTTCGAAATCAGCGAACTGGCTGAGCGCCGAACCGCCTGGCTGATGCGGGGGTTGATCCCATCAAACCACCGCGGCACGCGCTCCCAGTCAGTGACACACCAGCACCGGAATATCACAGCAGCCCAACACCCGATTCGTCTCGCTACCCAGCAACATGCGATCGAGCGTGGCATAGCCATGCATGCTCATTACGATGAGATCGCAATGCTTTTTTTTCGCCGCGCCGACGATGGCCACGTACGGGCGCCGATCGAAAACATAGCCGCCATGACAGTCCACGCCTGCCTTGCTGGCCATCGCTTCGATCTCCGCCAGCCGCTGCTGCGCGCGCATGACGGCGCGTTCCGCATGCGAATCTTCGGCGTGCTGGATGACATCGGAGAAATACGCCACCGCGGCGAGTGGCGCCAGCACGTGAAAGGCATAGATGCGCGCGCCCAATGAACGCGCCAATTCGATGCCGACTTCCGCGGCATGCATGGCGTGATCGGATCCGTCGGTAGGAACCAGGATATGCGAAAACATGCGACCTCCTTCGGGACATTCACCCCGCCGAGCGCATGGTTTTTTTCGTTGCGTCGGCCATGGCTGCGACTGGCAGGTCGTTCGCCTGGCCCGGCTTGGATTCAATCTTACTCCCGGCGAATGCGAAGGCATCGGCCACGGCAAGCCGTTTTCGCTTGTGTTAAGACTATCGGCACCCCATTTTTACCGCATTCATGGCAGCTTGAGGTCATCATGACGCTGGCAGAAGCCGCGCCCCAACCGGTAAATGGCGATGCGCTGGAGGACTTCATCGGCAGGCATCGCCGCCTGTTCGTGCTGACCGGCGCCGGTTGCAGCACGGATTCGGGTATTCCGGACTATCGCGATACCGACGGCGGCTGGAAACGCGCCCAGCCGGTCACTTACCAGGCCTTCATGGGCGAGGAACTCACCCGCAAGCGCTATTGGGCGCGCAGCCTGGTCGGGTGGCGGCGCTTCGGCAAAGCTTTGCCCAACCCCACCCATCACGCGCTGGCCCGGCTGGAACAGCGCGGCAAGCTGGAACTGCTGCTCACCCAGAATGTGGACGGCCTGCATCACCAGGCAGGTAATCGCAAGGTGGTGGACCTGCATGGACGGCTGGACACCGTGCGCTGCATGGGCTGCGAACAACGCTTGCCGCGCCACGCGTTGCAACAAACCTTGCTGGCACTCAATCCGCCCTGGAACCAGCTCGATGCTGGCGATGCGCCGGACGGCGATGCAGACCTGGACGGCCACGATTTCAGCAGCTTCACCGTGCCGCCTTGCCCGCATTGCGGCGGCGTGCTGAAACCGGACGTGGTGTTCTTCGGCGAAAACGTACCGCGCGATCGCGTCGCCACGGCCATGCAAGCGCTGGACGCGGCCGATGCGATGCTGGTGGTCGGATCATCCTTGATGGTGTTTTCCGGCTATCGCTTCGCGCATGCCGCGGCCAAGGCGGGGAAACCCATCGCCGCGGTCAACCTGGGGCGCACGCGCGCCGATCCGCTGTTGAGCCTGAAGGTGGAACAGTCTTGCGCGGACGCCCTCGCGTTTTTGAACGCGGGTACCTCAACGCCGGGCGCGAAAGAAGTCGCGTAGCAGCGCTGCTGACTCGTCGGCAAGCAAGCCGCCCTGCACTTCGATGCGATGATTGTGCCGCTCGGAAACCAAGGTATCGAACACGCTGCCGGCCGCACCCGTCTTGGGATCGGTCGTGCCATACACCACGCGCCCCACCCGCGCATGCACCAAGGCCATCGAACACATCGCACAGGGCTCCAGGGTGACGTAAAGCGTGGCGCCCACGATGCGGTAATTCGCCAGCTTCTCTCCCGCCGCGCGCAAAGCCATGATCTCGGCATGCGCCGTGGGATCGTGCAGCGTGATGTTGCGATTCCAGCCCAGCCCGACGATCTGCCCGTCCTGCACCAGCACCGCGCCGACCGGCACTTCGTTCTCCGCGTCGCGCGCGTGTTCGGCCAATTGCAGCGCGCGGCGCATGTAGGCTTCGTCTTCGGCGCTGAATTCGGGCAAGCGTAGATCGTCGTTCAATGCATCAACCATTTCGGTGAGTCGGATTGTTTTCTCAAAGCCGGTAGGCGGTGCGGATGATACAGGGCAGAACTCATCCTGTGCCCCTGGCTCATGCGCTACGTGCGTCAGGCTCGGCATGGCCGGGCGCGGGCAAATCGAGGGCGGAACGCAACCGCCCCACCCCGCGCCGATACAGCATGGCATGGGTAGCGGAGGCCACTAGATCGACATACGGCTTGAAACCTTCGACACACTTGTTGAAGGGGACCGCACCGCAGCCGGGCACGTAACAGTCGGGCTTGTGCTTGGGGCACGTACTGTAATGGCACAGCCGCCCCAGGTACCGATCGGTTTCAGGTTCAATCAAAAAGACGTCCACTTCGTGATTGGCAGTGCCCGGCCCCGTCCCGCTTTCGTAAGCCCGCCGCAGCGCTACATCCCTGGCCCGCCGCAACGCGCCAAGCCTGTGCTGGGATGAAATCCATACCGCCAGATCGAGGTCCTTGCATTCATGCCAGACCTCGATGCGGGCGCGACGAAAGTCGCTGAATCGCGGAACTTCCTTCCACAACGGTTTGGCGACGGAACCGATCACCGCGACGGCTTCGACCTCTTCGAATGCCATGAGCGCGTCGGTCACGATGTCCGCGGCGCGGCGGAAGTCGTGCTGCCTTCGCAGCATGTACTGGTTTTGTTCCTCTATTTTCGCGGATCTCATGTTCGTCTCCTAAAGCTCATGCGTGTCCCACAGCTGTCAGCCTCAATGCGCCGGGCTGCACTCCCTTCACGCGACGCCAAAGACATTAGATGTCCAGCAATTGGAGCAGTAGCTCAATCTATCCTCCGGCAATCATGGCACGGCAAGACGAAACGCCGCCGCCATCTGCTGCTGGTCTCTGGCAGAGATCTTTAGCGAATCCGCAAGCATATGCCACTGCGAAACGACTTGAATCTGATTCGCGATGATAGCGTTGGCCTGCTCAACGGAGACTCTGAAATAAGGCGCTACCGACCGGACCAATTCCAGATCCAGCGCGTTGTCGGTTTCGCTGATATTGAGCGTGAGTCCGTTGGCGTGCGCGACCGGGTTCATATCGAATGCCGGAGAAAGCCTCCAGCCCCTGCGCGGCTCCAGCAAGAAACCGTGGTTGCGCAGATGGTCGTCGGTATTGGATGTCAGCACATTGAAGACGATACGCGACCATAGTTCGCGCAGGTCGGTGCCGGTGCTTGCGCCATCGGTCATGAGTATCTGTGCTATTTCCAGGTAACTGGCGCCGGTCGAGGCATCATCGCCATCCTGGTGGCCGGTCAGGTTCATCGCCGACGCAAAATGTTGTCGCTTGCCCGCAGGTGTGCGGTCAAAACGTTTGACCAGGAAGGTGTGGTGCGCACTGCCGAAACGCCGGACCAATGCCTTTGGCACACGCAGTCCACACGCCTCGGCCAAGGTGTACACCACCATTTCCCAAGCGCCGACATCATGCTCATCGCGAACGCTGGGAAATTTGGCAATCCATAAATGCCCTTCCGGATCGATCACGCTGGCCTTGGGACGCGCGCCACCCAGTGAACCGCCGGGAGCAATCAGCATGCGCAGCCATTGATCGGCTTCCGTCGCGGTATTGTGCTCATCGCGCTCCAGCGCCAGGCTCGCTGTTTCCAACGCACGCAGTTGCACGAAAGGCGGCGCAGCCGTGTCGTGATGATCGTCCAGGAAGGGCCCCTGGTCGTCGCAACGGAAGCGCAATGCACCAACGCGGTACATGTCATGCACGCCCAGCAGATAATCCGATTCGTACAGCCGCAGCTTGATATCAGCTAAGCCAGCTCGCTGTGCGCGCTCCAGACGGCGGCGCATGAGCAGACGTCCCCAGTCCGGACTGGCATCGGCAAGCATGCCGAAGTTTTCTTGATCTTGGGGCGGATATTGGCGGCCTGCGAACCAACCCAGGCGTGGGTCAAGCTTGAGCGCGGCCAGGTCCGGTCGCTTCAGCACCGCTTCGTCGAACTCGAACTCGAAGATTTCGCGGGCCGCCGTGCGATGCGTATAGAGACGGCCGAGCCGTAAAGGGGCAGCCTCTCCATCCCAATCGCCGTAGACAGCGACGAACGTATCGCTCATCGCCCTCGCCCCTTTTTCCCTGACGCAGGCGGCTTGATAAGTGCAGCCAGGTCGGTCGTGCTGATGAAGTCGCCCTCTCCACCCCACTGCGAATCAGTGTGCTCCGGGATGTTCTTTTCTGCAGTGCCCTGTGTCAGCCCAGACTCGGCGCTGTGCGGCACATCAACCGCCCTTTTCAGCATGCTGCGTGGCCGCCGGGTCAGTGCGGCATCCTGCAAACCCCGGCCGAGAGGATCGTCTTTCAGTAGAAGGTCCAGATCCCTTTCCACTCCCAACACCTGCATCACGGCCACGTAGGCGCCGATCGTGACACCCGAGCCTCCTCTTTCCATACTGCGCAGCGTCACGGGTGTCATGCCAGCGCGTTCGGCCACCTGTTTGCCGGTCAGTCGCCTGCGCAGGCGGGCCAGGCGCAAACGCTTACCGAGCGCTTGCAAGCGGAGCTCGGTGGAGGGCAGCAGCGGAGCGGTCTTTTTAGCCATAAGGTGATATTACTACCTTAATTGGCCGAAAAAGAAATAATATTATCCATTTTACGTACCCACCCACCGCCCTGGCGAGCTTGCCGTTACGCCTTGCCTCGCAACATCCCGGCCAAGGCAGACAGCGCATCGGCAAGCGGTGCGGCCAGCTCCGGTGGAGGCATAGGCAGCTTGAGACTGCGCCCACCGCTGTGCGGATCGCGTTCGATCCAGGGATGTTCGCCGTCCGCCGTGCTGGCGGATGCCAACGCGGAAATCAGCTTTATGCCCATCTGCAGCAGCGGCTGCAGGTCCATCGCTCCCCCGGCAGGCGGTGGTGGCAACGGGGCGTTGAGCGCGGCCATGTCGTTCTCCGCGTCACGCGGCATGGAAGCCGTGGTGCCGCGCTCCGCCACCTGCTGCTCCTCATCCGCGCTTACGGCAACACCGTCGCCCATGCTTCCGGTAACGCTTTCCACGTCTTTCATGAAACGGTTCAAGCGGGAGCCGCCAAGCGAGATTTCGCTGGTGCCACCATCCAGAATGCCGGCAGCCAACGAGCGCTTGAACGCCAGCACCGACAGCATGCTTTCCTCAATGGTGCCCTTGGCCACGAAATTGATGATGCGCACCGGGCGTTTCTGGCCCATGCGATGAATGCGGCCGATGCGCTGGGCCAGCAGTGCGGGGTTCCACGGCAGATCCATATTGACCAGGGTAGAGGCGTGTTGCAGGTTGAGTCCCGCCGCGCCCGCATCGGTAGAAAGAAACACCCGGCAGCGTGGATCGTCGCGGAAACGCTCGACCAGGGCTGGGCGTTTGTGGGAGGCGATGCCACCATGAAAGCTCACGTAACCGATATCACGCGCCTGCAGGCGCCGGATGATGATGTCGTGCGTACGCACCCATTGGCTGAACACCACCACCTTGGTGTCGGGCTGGGTAAACAGATCATCCAGCAGCGCGGCCAGTTCATCGGCCTTGACGCCATGATCGCTTTCCTGATCCAGCAGATACGTGCTGTTGCAGGACATGCGCATGTTCTGCAAGGCGCAGGTCAGGCGCCGCTGATCCCTGTCCGACAGGAATTTCGTCTTGCGCCAACGGTTGACGATCTGCGCCACGATATCGGCATTTTCCTGGTGATAGAGCATCTGCGGCTCGGTCATCGGCACCAGCAGATTCTGGTCGGTGCGTTCGGGCAGTTGCGTCAGCACTTCGGACTTGCGGCGCCGGATCATGATCGGGGTCAAGGTCTGGCCGACTTCCTCCAGGCTGGTGTAGCCGATGACGCGTCCGCCATCGTCTTTCACCTGGTGCTTATGCAGCAATTTCCAGGTCGGCCCAAGTCGATGCTGATCGACGAACTGGACGATGGAGATAAGTTCTTCGAGCTTGTTCTCCAACGGGGTGCCGGTAAGCACCACTGCATAAGCACTGTCGATGCGCTTGAGCGCACGCGCGGCAATCGTGTTCCAGTTCTTCACCCGCTGCGCTTCGTCGACGATTACCAGTTCCGGCGACCACGCCGCGATCAGGTCCAGATCCGGCTGCAGTTTTTCGTAATTGGTGATTTTGCAGCCATCGTCTTGCGCGTAGTCTTTCTGCCGCTGAGCACGGCCACCTGCGATCACGCGCGCGTCGCGGCCGGAAAACCGCTTAATCTCCTGCTGCCATTGATATTTCAACGAGGTGGGGCAGATCACCAAGACCTTGGACACATCGAAGTGCCGCTGCAGAATTTCCGCGACTGCAATGGCTTGAATGGTCTTGCCGAGCCCCATTTCATCGCCGATCAGCGCACGCCCCGCGCGCGCTGCGAACAGTGCGCCCTCCGCCTGGTACGCGTACATCGGCACTTTGAGCAAGCGCTGCAACTGTGGATCGGCCGCACCGCGCGGAAACGCTTTTTCCAGCACCTGCGCACGCCGCTCGGCATCCCTGCGCGAAGCGACAAAATCCAGCACGTCCTCCGGCACTTTCAGTTCATGCTTGCTGTTTGCTGCGGCAGCGATGAAAGCCTCCAGGTCTGCAAAGCGCTCCATCGGCAGCATCCCGTCTCGCGCCGAATCGAACAGACGCGCCGCTGCCTTGGCTATTTTTGGCGGGCAATCGGTGCCTTTGCGAAAGTGGATCGCACGGCGACCATCGTTGCGCAAATACAGCTCGGAAAACGCCGGTTGATAGCCTCGCGCAAAAGCCGGTTTGGCCCCGCGCTTTTTCTCCAGTCGCGTAAGCACGAACTCGACGTGTTTGCACGTACCCAATTCATTGGTGGCGTAGTCTGGACAGGAACAACGATTGTCGCCGAGTCGTTGGCCACGAATCACAACGCGGTAGCTGGATCTGGCCTGAGGGTTGCTGACGCGGAATTCGGAAAAAAACGGCTCGTCGCCCACATTTTCGATGCCAAACGCCTGCTCGCGCCCGAACTGGCGACGCAACGCGCGCTGCCAATCCGCCGGTGACATGTCCGGCGGCGCGTTCAAGCGGGACAACTTCGGCCCCTTGGTTTTCTTGGTCTTATGGGAGTTCGCGCGAGATACCAGACGGCCGCCGGTTGTTTTCATGTTGGGAAGACAGAAGCTGGAACGACTGGCAAGAGTGCTGCTCGGGCCGCGCGACTGTCAATGTTTAGCCGCTGCAGAACAAGCGCCAGGCTGGGAGACACTGCGCAAGAAGGTCAACAGTCTTATCAATGACGCCTTGCCCCCGATCGGCGGCCTTGGCGATGCTTGACCGCGCCGTACGCCACTGCAAGATGAATTACTTTATGATGCACCTTATTCTGTACAAAATTGCAGCCCCATGGAGCAAGCCATGACCATCTCATCCAGCGATGTGATTCCGCTGTCCCAAGCTAGAGCGAATCTGTCCGAACTGGCCGATCAGGTGAAGGCTGGGGCTGAGAAAATCGTCACTAAAAATGGCGAAAGCTACGTTGCCATCATCGATGCGCAACGGCTGGATTATTACCACCGGCTGGAGCGTGAACGCATCCACCTGCTGCTGATAGAAGACGCCAGCAAGAGTTTGGCAGACGTGGCGGCTGGCAAGGTTAAGGATGCCCGCCGCTCCCTGTCCGCTCTCAAGCGACGCCGCACCACCAGAACAGCCTGACTGGTTGATTCTCGCCGTGACAGCCCGCCGTATCGTCAAGCTCACCGCGCATTTCGAGCGCAATCTTGAAGAAGTCGAAGCATTCCTGCTGGAAGCCGAAGCGCCACACGCATTCGATGCACTGCTGGATGAACTGACAGACACCGTTATCTCCAATCTGGAGCGCTTTCCGGATATGGGCCGGTCATTCCTCGAGCGCCCCACCCTCTCCGTCGAGACAAGCAATGGTATTGCTCGCCTGACCGAGCAACTGACCGCCATTGCCGAAGGTGGCGAACTGCGCGAATACGTCATGACGCGCTATCTGCTGCTGTATGCGCAGATCAGGGGCACGGTGTATCTACTCTCGATTCGCCATCAACGACAACTGTCGTTTGATTTGACAAGTCATTGGCTGACGTGAGCACGGTCGTTGGTATTCAGACGACCACGTCACGGCAACTGCTCGAAGTTTTATTCAATGATCGCTGGAAGCGGTGGCGAACACACCAGAACCAGATGTTGCCCTGCACGGGTCATCGCCATGTAGAGTTTCCTGGCGTTTGCTTCAGCAAGGCTCACTTGCCCTCTGTTGCTCCCGTCCGGCACTTCGCCACCCGTAAAGAGATGCTCCATGCCAATAAGGAACCGGGAACCGTGCGTGATCTTGGACATCGATCACGGACGCAGCCCGCTGAGATGGCTGCAATCGAGAGTGAAACAGAGACGACGCTCTAATGCGATATCTGGGAGCCTAATCCAAGTTCATCTGCCAACTGCTTTAGACGTTTGTCGCGTGTCCAGATGCTTGCCCCGGGGGTAAGTCGGGCCGAGGCCAGCAACGATACGTCCATGTACCCGACGCCGCGGCTATAGAGCTTCGCGTGCTCGACGAAATGCACGACTTCATCGTGGGTCGCCATGCTGGCCGCGGGCATGTCGTTGAGCAAGCTGAGAAAGGCCGCACGGTTTGGCAGGCTTCCGCACGCCAACTCCCCAATGACCAACGGATGGACCAGCACCTCGCCGTCGTACAGGAGCCGCGTCAAAAAAGGGTGCTGGCTGCGAAGGTGGTCGATCCAGATCGACGTGTCGACGATGATCATTCGCCTCCAGGCCTCCGGCGAGAGACATCCTCCATGCCAGGGTTGCTGCCGCCAAGCGCAGCAAGTCGATGGGCCGCCTCACGCTGGATCAAGGCCTTCAGCGCCTCCCTCACCAGAGCAGATTTCTCGTGGAGGCCCGTATATTCCTGCGCCTTCGCCAGCAGGTCGTCATCCAATGCAAGGGTCGTACGCATGGTCAATGCTCGTCGAAAGAAGCACGGATTATAGCATCATTCGATGACTATTTTGATGTGCCGGCCGAATCATCACGCTTCGTCAGGGGCTCGCATACGCTCCATATCAAACCAGCCCCATGGGCATCGTGAACATCGACGACGACCTGCACGACCAACTGCGCAAGGCCAGTGGCGTGTCATGCAGGTCGATCAACGCGCAGGCGGCGTTCTGGATCAGGATCGGCATGCTGTGCGAAATGAATCCGACGCTGAGCTTCAACGACATCGTGTCCAGTGAACTGCGGGCCGCCGGGGTTATGGCGCAACCCGCCAAGATGGCTTCGCCATGACCAAACAGCCGGAAGAAATCGCCCTGCTGGCGGAGTCGGGGCGGCTGTTGGCGGACGTGTTCAGTCACCTGGACCGGTTGAACCTGATCGGCATGTCGACCATGCAGGTCAATGATCTGGTCGATGACCTCATCGTCCATGAACTCGCTGCACGCCCGGCCAGCAAAGGTCAGTACGGGTACGCCTACGCACTCAACGCCTCCCCCAATAGCGTGGGTCTGCCACGGCGTCCCCTCCGCTGCGGACATCCTGCAGGACGGGGACATCGTCAATTTCGATATCACGCTGGAAAAGAACGGCTACATTGCCGACTCCAGCAAGACCTATCTGGTGGGCGACGTACCGCCGCCGGCCAGGCGGCTGGTGCATACGGCGTATGAGGCGATGTGAAAAGGCATCCAGGCCGTCCGCCCGGGCGCCAGGCTCGGCGACGTGGGGCATGCCATCGAGCGGCACGCCCGCAGGCATGGCTATTCGGTCGTCAGGGAATACTGTGGACACGGCATCGGCCGCGAGATGCATGAGCCGCCCCAGGTGTTGCACTGGGGCAAACCGCGCACGGGGCTGATGCTGCGGGAAGGCATGGTGTTCACCATCGAGCCGATGCTGAACCAGGGGCGGGCTGCCGTTCGAACGAAAGATGATGGCTGGACGGTCGTTACGCGCGACGGGAAGCTATCCGCGCAGTTCGAGCACACAGTCGCCGTCACCGCAGACGGTGTGGGCGTGTTGACCTTACGTCCTGGCGAAAAGAGGTCGCATTGAGCCAGAATTTCGGCGATTCGAATTCCTAGGTTTCAACGACTATCGCATCGATCGGTCGATTTTGGACATCGACCTTACCAAACGATCATTCATTTGGCTGGAAAATACCGTCATCGCTCCAATTCGTACGGTGCTGCCCTATCAGCGCCGCTGATTGCTATTTTCCGCCTGCCTCATCAAGAAATCGCAGGGCTGTTGAGGCAAATGGAACCATGGAATCATAAATAGGAACGTGGTCGCCGCCAGGAATAATCCATAACGTGGCATCCGGTATAGAACGGTAGATACCTACAGGAATTTCAACAGGAAAAAAGCGATCGCGATCACCATGCACAACGAGTGTGCGAGCTGTGATGGTCGATAGGCGTTGCGCCGTGAAATTCATGTCATCGTAGTCTTCGTGGAAAGCGTTGAACTGTGCAATGAGTTGACGAATCTGCGCATCACCACGTTTTGCACACTCGCGATACATCTCCTGCACTTCTTTTGGCATGGTCGCAAGAGAAGCTCTGCGCATTATCGCCCTTGCCCCGTCGGGGAAATGGGAAGTCGCACTGATCAGCACCATGGCGTCGATCCGCTTGGGTTGGCTCGTTGCCATGTGAAGCAGCGTCATCCCGCCAGAACTCATACCCATGGCCGAGAAGTAAACAACCCCCAAGTTTTCAAGCAAAAGGAACACGTCATTGGCCGCTTCCTTATGCGTGAACTTGTTCTCGGGATTGGTGGAGTGACCATGGCCACGCAGATCCACCACGATCAGTCGATGGCGCTCCGAGAGCTCGGCTATAAAGGGGAGCCAGTTCTGGGAACAACCGCCAAACCCATGCAGGAGCACCAGCGGCTCTCCGGCTCCGTACTCTTCATAGTACATCTCGATGTTGTTGATCTGAACGATGTGCCCGCGAACGGTTGTCTGTTTGGGAGCGTACGTCACTTTCATCAATACGTCTCCCAAATGCGCGACAAGGCAAACGGCGACCTAAGGATCCTCTGATTCAATCCATCGTAAGCCGCCGCGGCTCCGTGTGGTCGCATAGCTTCGGTCCATCGTCTCGATAGACAAGACGCCGATGACCTTGTGCTCTGCGACTACACAGGGCGGCTGCGGCCTACACTCATATCAATCGGAGAACATCCCTAACGATACCGATGCCACCTCTTCATTCCCATTCGATCGTAGCCGGCGGCTTGCCGCTGATGTCATACACCACGCGTGACACGCCGCGTATTTCATTGATGATGCGGTTGGACACCTTGCCGAGGAAGTCGTACGGCAGTTCGGCCCAGTGCGCGGTCATGAAGTCGATGGTTTCGACCGCGCGCAGGGCGATCACCCATTCGTAGGCGCGGGCGTCGCCCACCACGCCGACCGATTTCACCGGGAGGAACACGGCGAACGCCTGGCTGACGCGGTCGTAGAGGTCGGCCTTGCGCAGTTCCTCAATGAAGATGGCGTCGGCGCGGGCCAGCAGTTCGGCGTATTCGGGTTTGACTTCGCCCAGGATGCGCACGCCCAGGCCGGGGCCGGGGAACGGATGGCGATAGACCATCTCGCGCGGCAGGCCGAGTTCGACGCCGATGCGGCGCACTTCGTCCTTGAACAGTTCGCGCAGCGGCTCGACCAGCTTGAGCTTCATGTGCTCGGGCAGGCCGCCGACGTTGTGGTGGCTCTTGATGACGTGCGCCTTGCCGGTCTTGCTGCCGGCGGACTCGATCACGTCGGGATAGATGGTGCCTTGCGCCAGCCACTTCACCTGGCCATTGCCGGCGGCGGTGACCTTGGCCGATTCCTCGTCGAAGATTTCCACGAACAGGCGGCCGATGATCTTGCGCTTGGCTTCCGGATCGGCGACGCCTTCCAGCGCCGTGAAGTAGCGCTCGGCGGCGTTGACGCGGATGACTTTCACGCCCATGTGCTCGGCCATGGTGGCCATCACCTGGTCGCCCTCCTGCCAGCGCAGCAGGCCGGTGTCGACGAACACGCAGGTAAGCTGGTCGCCGATCGCGCGATGCAGCAGCGCGGCGACGACGGAGGAATCCACGCCGCCGGAAAGACCGAGCAACACGTGATCCTTGCCGACCTGTTCGCGCACGCGGGCGATCTGGTCGTCGATGATGTGCGCGGCGGTCCACAGCGTCTGGCAGCCGCAGATGTCGGTGACGAAGCGCTTGAGCAGCGCGGTGCCCTGCTTGGTGTGCGTGACTTCCGGATGGAATTGCACGCCGTACCAGCGCTTGGCTTCGTTCGACATGGCGGCGACCGGAATGCGGTCGGTGGTGGCGGTGACGGTGAAGCCCGGCGGCGCCTTGGCGACGTGGTCGCCGTGGCTCATCCATACGTCCAGCGCCTGGAACGAAGCGTGATCGGTGAGGCCGTCGAGCAATTTGTCCGACGCAACGATATCCACGCGCGCATGACCAAATTCGCGCGCATCGGCAGCTTCGGTTGCGCCGCCGAGCTGTGCGGCGAGCGTCTGCATGCCGTAGCAGATGCCGAGAATCGGCAAGCCCGAATCGAATACTTCCTGTGGCGCCTTGGGCGCGCCATGCACCGTGGTCGACTCGGGACCGCCGGAAAGAATGATGCCCTTGGCGCCGAACGCGGCGATCTCCGCCGGGTTGTGGTCCCACGCCCAGATCTCGCAGTAGACGCCAATCTCGCGGATGCGCCGCGCAATCAGTTGCGTGTACTGCGCACCGAAATCGAGGATGAGGATTTTGTCGCTGTGGATGTTGGTCATGGCAGCGCAATCAGGAAGTGGCAAATGGAGTAGCAGCCGCCTCACCGTCGTCCCGGCACAGGCCGGGATCCAGTGACAATACTTCGTGCGAAGCACTCAAAATTGATGGCGTGTGCTTCGCACGCGTATCTGGCTGGATTCCGGCCTGCGCCGGAATGACGAGCAGTGAGGCATCCGCCTCGATTACGAATTGAGGCGGTAATTCGGCGCTTCCTTCGTGATCTGGATATCGTGCGGATGCGCTTCGGTAACGCCGGCCGAAGTCACTTTCACGAACTGCGCGTTGTTGCGCACGTCCTCGATGGTGGCCGCACCGAGATAGCCCATCGACGCGCGCAGGCCACCGATCAGCTGGTGAATGATGTTGCGCAGCGGACCGCGGTACGGCACGCGGCCTTCGATGCCTTCGGGCACCAGCTTGTCGGCGTCGGCTTCTTCCTGGAAGTAGCGATCCTTGGAACCCAACGCCATCGCGCCGATCGAACCCATGCCACGATAGCTCTTGTAGGAACGGCCCTGGAACAGCTCGACTTCACCTGGCGACTCTTCGGTGCCGGCGAACATGGAGCCGAGCATCACGGTGGATGCGCCAGCCGCCAGCGCCTTCGGAATATCGCCCGAGTAGCGGATGCCGCCGTCGGCGATCAGCGGAATGCTGTCTTTCAGCGCGGTGGCGACCATGTCGATGGCGGTGATTTGCGGCACGCCCACGCCTGCCACGACGCGCGTGGTGCAGATGGAACCGGGGCCCACGCCGACCTTGACCGCATCGGCGCCGGCATCGCGCAAGGCAAGCGCGGCATCGCCCGTGACGATGTTGCCGGCGATCAATTGAACGTGAGGGAAGCGCTTCTTCACCCAGGCGGCGCGTTCGATCACGCCTTGCGAATGGCCGTGCGCGGTGTCCACCACGATCACGTCGACGCCGGCTTCGACCAGCGCTTCCACGCGCTGTTCGGTATCGCCGCCTACGCCCACGGCTGCGCCGACCAGCAGGCGCTCATGCGCGTCCTTGGCGGCGTTGGGGTTGTCGCGGGCTTTCTGGATGTCCTTGACGGTGATCAGGCCGCGCAACTGGAACGCGTCGTTCACCACCAGCACTTTTTCGATGCGGTTCTTGTGCAGCAGTTGCAGCACTTCGTCCTGGCTGGCGCCTTCTTTTACGGTGACCAGCTTTTCCTGGCGCGTCATGATGTTGCGCACGGGATCGTCGTGCTTGCGTTCGAAGCGCAGGTCGCGGCTGGTGACGATGCCGACCAGTTGCTCGCCTTCCACCACCGGCACGCCGGAGATGTTGTGCGCGCGGGTGAGCTTGAGCACATCGCGGATCGAGGTGTGCGGCGTGACCGTGATCGGGCTGCGGATGACGCCGGCTTCGAATTTCTTCACCAGGCGCACTTCGGCGGCCTGCTGCTCGGCGGTCATGTTCTTGTGGATGATGCCGATGCCGCCGTTCTGCGCCATGGTGATGGCGAGGCGGGCTTCGGTGACCGTGTCCATGGCGGCGGACACGATGGGGATGTTCAGTCGGAGGTTCCGCGTGAGCCGGGTGGAGGTGTCCACGTCGCGCGGCAAGACTTGGGAATGGGCCGGGACGAGGTAGACGTCGTCGTAGGTAAGGGCCTCGGCAAGGATGCGCATGGAAAAGTCCCGCTGCAAAGAGAGGATTATACGCGGGAGGCGGGCGCGGCGCGAGATTTGCTTTAGGTTCTTGACCAACGCCTGGCGGAACCGCATAGGCGGGGATGAGATCCCAGCCTATGTAGCCTATGTAGATGGCGTTCTCAGGAAGCGCGCGCTTCGGCGGCTTCCAACGTGTTTTCCATCAGCGTGGCGACGGTCATCGGGCCTACACCGCCGGGCACGGGGGTGATCCAGCTCGCACGCTCGGCGGCCACGTCGAAATCCACGTCGCCCACCAGGCGGCCATCGTCCAGGCGGTTGATGCCCACGTCCACGACGACCGCGCCGGGCTTGATCCAATCGCCCTTTACCAACCCGGGCTTGCCCACCGCGACAATCAGGATATCGGCCTGGCGAACATAGGTTTCCAGGTCGCGGGTGAAGCGATGGCAGCAGGTGGTGGTGCAACCGGCGATCAATAGTTCCAGCGCCAGCGGCCGGCCGACATGGTTGGAGACACCCACCACCACCGCATGCTGGCCGCGCACCGGACGGTCGGTATGGCCAAGCAAGGTCATCACGCCACGCGGCGTACACGGGCGCAAACCGAAACGGCGCAGGGCGAGACGGCCGACGTTGATGGCCTGGAAACCATCGACATCCTTGTTGGGATCGATGCGATCGACCAGGGCGTCTTCGTCGATATGCTCCGGCAGCGGCGACTGCACCAGGATGCCGTGCACGTCAGGATCGGCATTGAGCCGGTCGATCAGCGCGAACAGCTCATCCTGCGTGGCGCTGGCCGGCAGGTCGTAATCGAAGGAACGGAAGCCCACCTGATGGCAGGCCTTGCGCTTGTTGCGCACGTAGACGGAAGACGCCGCGTCGCTCCCAACCAGCACCACCGCCAGCCCGGGCTCCGCTTTGCCCTGCGCCTTGCGTTCGCCAACGCGCTTGGCGATGCGTTCCAGCAGTTCCTGGGCGATGCGTTTGCCGTCGAGTATGCGTGCGCTCATGGGTGATCCTGGCTTTGCCGGCGCACATTATCGTGGCTTGTTCGCTGGGCCGCCATGGCTGGTGGCGTAAATCGGGAATCGTTAAAAGCGACCAGCCGCAAACTTGCGGACCGCGCTCTTGCGATTCCCGATTCACGATTCCCGGTCAAATAGAGCAAAACCGCTCGATATCCTCATACCCAGGGAACACCGCTTCCGGCCCGCATCCCGGACAGGCTGGATCGCGCGGCAAGCGCGTTTCGCGAAAGCGCATGCCCAGCGCATCAAACGACAGCAACCGCCCGACCAGCGGCTCACCGATACCAAGGATCAGCTTCAATGCCTCGGTCGCCTGCAGCAGCCCCACGATACCTGGCAGCACGCCCAGCACGCCGGCCTCGGCGCAGTTGGGCGCATCGGCGGCATCGGGCGGCTCGGGGAACAGGCAGCGGTAGCAGGGCGAATCGTCGCGGCGCGGGTCGAAGACGCCTACCTGGCCGGTAAAGCGCTCGACGGCGCCGTACACCATGGGCATGTTCAAGCGCCGGCTAGCGGCCGCCAGCAAATAGCGCGCGGGGAAATTGTCGGCCCCGTCCACCACCAAGTCGTGACCGCGCAGGAGTTGCTCCACGTTATCGGCACGCAGGCGCTCGCTGCGCAGCTCGATTCTTATGCGCGGGTTGAGCGCATTCAACGTCATGCGCGCCGATTCGGTCTTGGGCATGCCCACCCGCGCATCGGCGTGGATGACCTGGCGATGCAGGTTGGAGCGTTCCACGCGGTCGTCGTCGATCAGCGTGAGCCGCCCTATTCCCGCCGCGGCGAGATAAAGCGCGGCGGGCGCACCCAGGCCACCGGCTCCCAGCAATGCGATGCTGGCTTGGCCGAGTTTATATTGCCCGGCCTCGCCAACCTGCGGCAGGCGCAATTGACGCGCATAGCGTTCTGCGGAATCGGTGTCGAGCTGCGCGGCGCTCACCGGCAGGCCTTCGCTTTTCCAGCGTTCGAAGCCGCCCGCCACGGACGCGACATGGCGATAGCCCATCCGCTGCAGCGCTTCGGCCGCGAACAGGGAGCGAACGCCGCTGCCGCACAGGGTAAGTATTTCCCGCTCCCTATTGGGTTCCTGGCTTTCGATGCGCAATTCCAGAAAGCCGCGCGACAAGGCCAAGGCACCGACCGGCAAGCCGGTGGCGCGCTCGTTGTCTTCGCGCACGTCGATCAGCAAGGCGCCTTGGGCCTGTTTGCCCAAGGCTTCGGCGGGAGAAAGTTCAGGGACGCGCTGGCGTAGCGCAGTGAGCCAGGCTTCGCGGTCGAGAGGGGTGTTCATGGGCGTAGTTTAGCGCTACACGCAAGCCTCTCCCCTGGCGCTTTGTTTGTTACTTACGCCGCTTCATCTCGCGAATCATCCGCTGGCGTTTGCGCTGCTGTCCTTCCGTCAGCACGTTCTTCTTGCCCGCAAAAGGATTCTCGCCATCGCGAAAACTGATGCGGATCGGCGTGCCTTCCAGCTTGTAGCGCTGGCGGAAGAAGTTTTCCAGATAGCGGCGATAGGCCGGCGCAATGTGTTTGGTGCGGCTGCCGTGGATCACGACGGTCGGCGGATTGCTGCCGCCCGGATGGGCAAAGCGCAGTTTGGGCGCATGCCCGCGCACCAGCGGCGGCTGGTAGCCCTGGTAGGCGCGCTCGAGCGTACGGGTGAGGTCCGACGACGTGAGTTCGCGGGTGGCGGACGTATGCGCACGCACGACCGCGCGCATCAGCTCTCGCAAGCCCGAGCCGTGCAAGGCGGAGATGAACACCTGCTTGGCCCAGTCGACAAAACCAAGCCGGCGTTCAAGCGCACGCTGGCATTGCTCGCGCGCATAGGCTTCCATGTCGTCCCACTTGTTGACGGCGATGACCAGCGCCCTGCCCTCGTCGATGACGTGGCCGATCAGGGTGAGGTCCTGATCGGCCAGATTTTCGCGGGCGTCGATCATTACCACCACCACCTGCGCGGCGGCCATCGATTGCAGCGTCTTGATGACGCTGAATTTCTCCACGCCTTCGTCGACTTTCGACTTGCGGCGCACGCCCGCGGTATCGATCAAGGTGTAACGCTTGCCGTCACGCTCCAGCGGTACGCGGATCGGATCGCGCGTAGTACCGGCAACGTCGGAAACGATCAGCCGGTTTTCGCCGAGCAGGCGATTGATCAAGGTGGATTTGCCGGCGTTGGGACGGCCGACGATGGCGACGCGGATGCTGCCGTCGTCTTCCGGCGCAAGTTCTTCCTGCGCATCTTCCGGCAGCAGCGGCAACACGGCGGCGATGAGCTCTTCCGTGCCGCGATTGTGCGCGGCCGACAAGGGCAGCGTCTGGGCGATGCCGAACACGGCAAACTCGGCCAACGCATCCTGCGCGTCGAGGCCATCCGTCTTGTTGACGGCCGCGATGATGGGCTTGCCGCTGCGGCGCAGCTCATCGAGGATGCCACGGTCCTGCGGCAGGAGGCCGTCGCGCGCATCGACCACGAACACCAGCACCTGCGCCTCGTCGATGGCGAGGCGCACCTGCTGTGCGGTGAGTGCGTCGATACCCTCTTCGACACCGGACAGGCCGCCGGTGTCGACAACCACGAAAGGACGCGGACCGGTGCGGCACACGCCGTAGTGGCGGTCGCGCGTGACGCCCGGCATGTCGGCCACCAGGGCGTCGCGGCTGCGCGTCAGCGCGTTGAACAGGGTCGATTTACCGACGTTGGGACGACCGACCAGGGCGATGACGGGCAGCACGGAACATCGTTCCAGCAATTACTTCGCACCGAGGCGGTAGGCGGCGATGTGGCCTTTCACGTCCTCGATGTACACCAGGCCGTTCGCCACCACCGGCTGTGCGCGAATGGCCTTCTTGGAAAGGCGCTCGCGCGCGGCCAGCGCGCCATCGCCGGTCTGCAGCCAATGCACATAGCCGTCGATGTCGCCGACGACAATGTAGTCGCCCTGCACCGCCGGCCCGGTGAGCCAGCGATATTTCAGCTGGTCGTTCTTCCACATGTCGGCGCCGCTGCTCTTGTCGAACGCCCATACCTGCGAGTCGGCATTCACGCCGAACAGACTGTTGCCGCTGAGCGCCAACGAGGTATAGGTGGAGAACGGCCGCGCCCACAGCGGGCGGCCGCTGGGGCCATCCACCGCTGTGAGGCTGCCGTGGTACGCGGCGGCGTACAGGGTGCTGCCATCGAGCAGAACGCCGCCGTCGGCATCGTTCATGCGTTCGATATCGGTGCGGCCTTCACCGGTGGCCAGTTTCTGTTCCCACAGCTTGTCGCCATTGTCTTCGCGCAGCGCCAGCAGCTTGCCGTCGTCGCTGCCGAAGAACACCACGCCATTGGTGGCCAGCAGCGAGCCGTTGCCGCGCAGGCTGAGCAGCGGCACGCTGCCCTGGTCGTTCGCCCAGCGACGCTCGCCGGTGCTGCTGTCCAGACCATAGACGCGGCCGTCCTGCGTACGGACGATGACCAGCCCGTTGTTGATCGTCGGCGAATCGATCACTTCCGAAGGCAGCGTCGCCACCCAGCGCTGGCTGCCGTCCTTGGGGTTGAGACCGTACACGTGGCCGTCGAGCGTGCCGATGGCGAGCAGATCGCCCTCTACCGCAGGGCCGCCCGCATAGAATGCATCTTTACGTTTCTTGTCGCCCCAGCCGAACCAGCCATGGGTGCGGCTCTTGTCTTTCCAAAGCGTCTTGCCGGTATTGGCGTCAAGCGCCGCGATCACGCCATCGGTGCTGGCGGCGTAGAGCACGCCATCCACGACCGTGGGCTGCATGCGCACGCCGCTCACGCCGGGACCATCGCCCACGCTTTCTTTCCAGACCCGCGTAACCTGCACGGTCGGCTTGAAATCCTTGGCCAGCGGCGTCGGCGGCTGGATGTTTTCTTTCTTGAAGGAATGACAACCCGCAAGCGCTACCAGCGAGCCGGTCACTACGATCAGCCAAAAACGTTTCATGCACCCTGCTTCCCGGCCGTGGCCAGATCGTCGATTTTCATTTGCACTTCATTGTCCTGCGATACGTTCGGCCCCATCGCGCCGATCGCGGCCTGGTAGGCCTTGAGGGCATCGTCGCGCCGTCCCAGCTTGACCAACGCATCGCCGCGTAGTTCCTGGCTTTCGATGGCGTAGCTGTTGGCCGGCATGCGATCGAGTGCGCTCAGCGCTTCCTGGGCATTGCCCTTGCCCAGCTGCACGTGCGCGATGCGCAGTTCCACCAAGGCCTTCAGCGCCGGACTGGGCGCATGCTGTTCGGCCCAGGCGAGCGAATCGAGCGCCTTGTCCAATTGCTTGTCTTCGACCTGGCGGCGTGCGCGGTCGCTCACCGCAAACAACGCGTAAGGCGTATCGGCGTAATCCTTCATCAATTGCTGGATGATCACGTCGGTGGCATTGGTGTTGCCCGTATCGAGCACCGCCTGCAGTTGCTGGTAGAGGCCGGATGCCTGCATCTGGTGGGCCACCCGGTGGTTGCGCCACTGCTGGTAACCGAAGATGGCGATCAGGCCGATGACGACACCTACAGCGATCGACAGGCCATTCTGCCGCAGCCATTTTTGTACGCGTTCGCTCTGCTCGTAGTCGTCGTAAGCATTGAATGCCATGCAATCACCATGTTGCGGGTAACGCCGGAAGGCGTGGGGAGGCGTGCTGTCGCCGCCGGTATGCCAACAGCGGCGGCATTGCCCGCCCGAGCGGGCAGGCAATGCGCAAGCATAACCGATCGAAGGGGGGTGAAGGCTACCGAATCGGCCGCTCAGGCACCGGCAGGCACAGCCTTGCCGTCCTGCATATCGACGCGGAAATGCGCGATGTTGGCGCGCCGGTAAGCGTCAAGCGCCATCGGCTGGCCATCGACCGTCACCTGTGCGCCGTTGGCATTGCCGATGCGCACTTCCAGTGGCTGGTCGCTGCGGTAAGTCTTGGTGGTGCCAGCCGGCAGCAAGCCGTACTCCAGCCGCGCGCCGTCCTTGCCCACCACTTCGACCCAGCTTGCATTGGACAGGTTGAGCGTCAGGCTGTGCGCCCCACTGCCGATGGCGGCGGCAGGCGTATTGGCCACGGCCGGAGCGGTGATGGCCGGCTCGTTGTCCAGATTCGGCATCGGCACCATGGACGCCAGCAACGGCTGCTGCGCGTTCGGGGTCGGCGCGGAAGCGGTCACCGCCGGGGCTGCAGCCGGCGGTGCGGCCTGCGCCAGGACGGGAGCGTTGGTGGCCGCCTTCGCGGCGCTGCTCGATGGCGCGGGCGCGGCCGGCGGTGGCGCGTCCTGTTGTGCGACCGGCGTGGCATCCAGCGGCGACAGGCGGCTCATGTCGCGCGATAGCGTGCCGCGCATGCCCAGCCATACCGTCGGCACGGCGATCACCAGCGTCAGCACGACATAGGTAGCGGCCTTGGCGTATTGATCCAGCAGGTAGCGCGAATGGGACACGCCGCCGGTGGACACCAGTTTCGGCTGGGCCGGCTTGAGCTTGGCGACGGCGACGTCGATCTCGCTGTCGTCGATGCCCAGGTAGCGCCCGTAAGTGCGCAGGTAGCCGCCCAGATACACCTGGTAATCGATGCCGCTGAAGTCGTTGCCTTCCAGCTGGCGCAGCACGCGCACCGGCAGATGCAGGGCGTGGCCGCAGCTTTCCAGGTCCAGGCCACGCGATTCGCGCACTGCACGCAGGCGTGAACCAAAACCGGGCATGTCGTTGAAGCGGAATTCGGCAGCGTTCTGTTCCATGTTCGCTGCGGTCGTGGCTGGCGTTTCGGAGGGTGTCTCCTCCTGCGCTGCCGGATTGGACTGCTCGGAAATCATGGGTGTACGGATGAATTGAGGGCCTGCGCCTGTTCCGAATCCGGGAACTGGCTGAGTAGCCGTTTGCTGTAGTTCTGGGCGGCATCCCTGTTGCCCAAGTGAGATTCGATGTCGTAGCCGAGCTTCAAGGAGTCGGCATTGAATTGCCCCATGGCGTCGAGGCGCTGCAGGAATGCGCTGGCGTCGAAGTATTCACGCTTGAGGTAAAGCACGTGCGCGAGCTGCAGCAGCGCATTGGCGTTTTTAGGATTGAGCTCGATCGCCCTGCGCAGGTTGGCTTCGGCGCCGGCCTGGTCGCCCATCTGCAACTGGCAGATGCCCTGGTTGGCCAAGGCCACGTCCGGCGTCTTGTAGAACGGATCGGCCAGCGCCTTGGTGAAATACGGCATGGCCGCTTGTCCTTTGCCGATACGGCACAGGAACTGGCCCAGGTTGTTGTTGGTATCGCCCTTGTCGGGTTGCAGCTCCTGCGCCCGGCGGTAATGGACCTCCGCATTGGGCACGTCGTTGATGCGTTCGTAGATGTAGGCCATCACCGTCTGCGCCGGCACGAAGGTCGGGTCGTCCTGCACCGCGATCTTGATTTTTTCCAGCGCGCCCTGGAGGTTGCCGATGTCGATGTAGTGCTGCGCCAGGCGCGTATGCACGTCCGCCGCGCTGCGCGCTTTCTCAGCACTGGTCTGCTTGGGCAGCGAAGGTTCGGGAGGCGGCGTCGGCTGGGTCATCGAGCGGTGGCAGCCCGCCAGCAACGCTGCCAGGCCCATACCAAGCAAGATGATGCGATCACGCCGCATGGGCAGCCCCCTCGTCCAAACGCTTGCGGAATTCGGCTTGGCGACGCGTGCGGTCCAGCACCTGGCCTTTCAACTGTCCGCAGGCGGCGTCGATATCGTCGCCGCGCGTGCGGCGCAGCATGGTGAGTATGTTCGCGTTGAGCAGTTGCGTCTGGAACGCGCGGATGACGTCCGCGTCGGAGCGCTCGAAACGCGTACCCGGAAATGGATTGAACGGAATCAGGTTGACCTTGCAGGTCGGCAGCTTGCGCATGAACTTGATCAGCTGGCGCGCATGCTCGGGCTGGTCGTTCACGCCTTTCATCAACGTGTATTCGAAGGTGATCGACGTGCGCGGCTTGCGATCGATCCAGCGCTGGCATGCGGCCACCAGTTCGGCGATCGGGAAGCGCTTGTTGAGCGGTACCAGCTCCGTGCGTAGTTCGTCATTGGCCGCGTGCAGCGATACCGCCAGCGATACGTCGATGCTCTCGGAGAGCTTGTCGATCATCGGCACCAGGCCGGCGGTCGAGAGCGTGACGCGCTTGGACGCCAGGCCGAAGCCGAGATCGTCGCGCATCAGGCTCATCGCCTTCACGACGTTGTCGAAGTTCAGCAGCGGCTCGCCCATGCCCATCATCACCACGTTGGTGATGCGGCGGTTCTGGTGCGTGACGTTGCCCAGGTGCTTCGCCGCCACCCACATCTGGCCGATGATTTCGGAGGTGGCGAGGTTGCGGTTGAAACCCTGCGTGGCGGTAGAGCAGAACTGGCAGTTCAAGCCGCAACCCACCTGCGAAGACACGCACAGCGTGCCGCGGGTGGGCTCGGGAATGTAGACCGCTTCGACGGCGTTGCCGCCATCCATGCCCAGCAGCCATTTGTGCGTACCGTCGACGGCGCCTTTATCGAACAGGGTCTTGGGCGGAGCGACATAGCATGTGGCTTCCAGCTTGGCGCGCAGCGCCTTGCCGACATCGGTCATGTTTTCGAAGTTGTCTTCCAGGCGGTGATAGATCCACTTCATCACCTGCTCGGCGCGATACGGCTTCTCGCCGAGCTGCGCGAAAAACTCGCGCAGACCCTGGCGATCGAAATCGAGCAGATTGACTTTTTCCACCTGGCTCACTTGCGTCACATTTTTTAGCGCGGGAACACTTCGGTTGCCGCAAAGAAATAAGCAATTTCGGTAGCGGCGTTTTCGGCGCTATCCGAACCGTGCACGGCATTGGCATCGATCGACTCGGCAAAGTCGGCGCGGATGGTGCCCTTGGCCGCTTCCTTCGGATTGGTCGCGCCCATCAGGTCGCGATGATTGAGCACGGCGTTCTCGCCCTGCAGCACCTGGATCATCACCGGGCCGGAGATCATGAATTCCACCAGCGCGTTGAAGAACGGACGCTCGCGATGCACCGCGTAGAAACCTTCTGCTTCTTTGCGCGAAAGATGCTTCATCTTTGCAGCAACGACTTTCAGGCCTGCCTTCTCGAAGCGTGTGTAGATTTCACCGATCACATTCTTGGCGACTGCATCGGGTTTGATGATGGAAAGGGTGCGCTCCAGCGCCATGCGTCTGCTCCGGTTATGCGGACTGATTGAAGGGCGGCCTGACAAGACAGCGTCAGAAGGAAAGATAGAACTAAATACGTACAGGAATGCGGATTTAGCTCACGAAAGTTTGACAGATTCTAGCCCATAAGCAACCCCGCTCCGAGCACCTACCAAACGACTGTTTGACTGCTCCGGCTCGCCACGCGTATCCTCAAACGATCGTTTGAACCACTGGACAGGCCTGTGCCCGTGAATAGTTCCGCCTCTACGAAGGAACGCATCCTGACCGCGGCCGAAGCGCTGTTTGCCCAGCGCGGATTCGAAGGCGCCTCGCTGCGCCAGCTCACCGCCGCCGCAGGCGTCAACCTGGCCGCGGTGAATTACCACTTCGGCTCCAAGGACCACCTGGTCGAGCAGGTCTTCAAGCGCCGCCTGGACCAGCTCAATGCGCGCCGCCTGGCTGCCCTGAAGCAGATATCCGGGCTGCCGGAAACGACGCTGGAAGACGTCCTGGCCGCCTTCATCCGCCCTGCCCTGGACCTTTCCCACGATGGCGGCGGCGGCCTGTTCATGCGCGTGCTGGCGCGCGCCTTTGCCGAACACGACGACGACCTGCGCAAGTTCCTGTCCGAGAACTACGGCCACGTGATGCGCCAGTTCACCGCGGAGTTCGCCCGCCTGCTGCCCAACCTCAGCAAGGAAGAACTGTACTGGCGCATCGACCTGGTCACCGGCGCCCTGACGCATGCCATGTCGGGCTTCGGCATCATCCAGCGCAAGAACGACGTCAGCGAAGTCATCCATCGCGAACAGACGGCCGAGCACCTGATCCGCTTCGCCGTCGCAGGCCTGCGCGCGCCCTGAATTTCTGTCATCGGGAGGCCATGCGCCTCCCGCACCTTCTTTCCTGCCTGTTACGCACTCGTATTACGGAGAAGCCAATGACCGCTCCATCTTTAACGAAGTCCGCGCTACGCATCCGCAAGGCCGCGGTGCTCGGCGCCGGTGTCATGGGGGCGCAGATCGCCGCGCACCTGACCAACGCCGACGTCGAAACCGTGCTGTTCGACCTGCCCGCCAAGGAAGGTCCCAAGAGCGGCATCGCGCTGAAGGCCATCGAGAACCTCAAGAAGCTCTCGCCCGCCCCGCTGGCCGACGGCAGCCGCGCCGCGGCCATTGTCCCCGCCAACTACGAGGAAGACCTCGACCAGCTGAAGGACGTGGACCTGGTGATCGAGGCGATCGCCGAGCGGATGGACTGGAAGCTGGATCTCTACAAGAAGATCGCCCCGCACGTGTCGCCCACCGCCGTGCTGGCCAGCAACACTTCGGGCCTGTCCATCAACGGCCTGGCCGAAGCGCTGCCGGAAGAGATGCGTCACCGCTTCACCGGCGTGCACTTCTTCAATCCGCCGCGCTACATGCACCTGGTCGAACTGATCCCCACCCGGCTCACCGATGCCAGCGTGCTCGCCGGCCTGGAAGCCTTCCTCACCACCACGGTCGGCAAAGGCGTGGTCTACGCGAAGGACACGCCAAACTTCATCGGCAACCGCATCGGCGTGTTCTCGATGCTCGCCACCATGCATCACACCGAGCAGTTCAAGCTCGGCTTCGATACCGTGGACGCGCTGACCGGTCCCGCCATCGGCCGCCCCAAGAGCGCCACCTACCGCACCGCCGACGTGGTGGGCCTGGACACCATGGCGCACGTGATCAAGACCATGGCCGATACCCTGGCCGACGATCCGTGGCACGCATACTTCAAGCCGCCGATGTGGCTGAGCAGCCTGATCGAGCAAGGCGCCCTGGGCCAGAAGACCGGCGCCGGCTTCTATAAGAAGGCCGGCAAGGACATCGTGGTGCTGGACGTGGCCAAGCGCGACTACCGCGCGTCCGAGCAGAAAGCCTCGGACGAAGTGTCCGCCATCCTCGCCATCAAGGACCCGGCCGAGAAGTTCGGCAAGCTGCGCGCATCCAGCGATCCACAGGCGCAGTTCCTGTGGGCCACCTTCCGCGACCTGTTCCACTACACCGCCTATCACCTGGCCGACATCGCCGACACCGCGCGCGACGTCGACTTCGCCATCCGCTGGGGCTACGGCTGGAAGCTCGGTCCGTTCGAAACCTGGCAGGCCGCCGGCTGGCAGCAGGTGGCGCAGTGGATCCAGGAAGACATCGACGCCGGCAAGGCGATGAGCAAGGCGCCGCTGCCCAAGTGGGTGACGGACGCCCGCAACGGCGTGCATGGAAAGAACGGTTCGTACTCCGCTGCCGCCAATGCTGACAAACCACGTTCGCAGCATCCGGTCTACAAGCGCCAACTGTTCCCCGACGCGATCCTTGGCGAACGCTTCGACCAGGGCACCACCGTGTGGGAGAACGACGGCATCCGCCTCTGGACGCAAGGCGACGACGGCGTCGGCATCATCTCGTTCAAGACCAAGATGAACACGGTCAACGACCAGGTGCTCGACGGCATCCAGTACGCCATCGGCGTGGCCGAGGAAAAGCTCAAGGCGGTGGTGATCTGGCAGACCAGCGAACCGTTCTCCGCCGGCGCGGATCTGAAGGGCGCGTTGGGCCTGCTGCAGGCCGGCAAGATCAAGGAATTCGACGCCATGGTCGCCAACTTCCAGCGCACCAGCATGCGCATCAAGCATGCGCTGGTGCCGGTGGTGTCGGCGGTGCGCGGCCTGTGCCTGGGCGGCGGCTGCGAGTTCCAGATGCATTCCGCACGCACGGTAGCGGCGCTGGAAAGCTACATCGGCCTGGTCGAAGCCGGCGTGGGTTTGTTGCCTGCCGGCGGCGGCCTGCATGAACTGGCCATGCGTGCTGCGCAGAGCCATCCCAGCGATCCATTCGAAGCACTGAAGAAAGTGTTCGAGACGGTCGCAATGGCGAAGGTGTCCGGCAGCGCGCTGGAAGCCAAACAGCTCGGCCTGCTGCGCGAAAGCGACGTTGTTGTGTTCAATGCGTACGAGCTGCTCTACGTGGCCAAGCAAGTGGCCTCGTCGCTCGCCGAAAGCGGCTGGCGCTCGCCGCTATACGCCCGCAACATCCCGGTGGCTGGCGACGTCGGCACCGCCACGTTCAAGGCTTCGCTGGCCAACTTGCAGGCAGGTTACTTCGCTTCCGAACACGATGTAGCAATTGCCACGCGCATCGCCGATACGCTGTGCGGCGGCGCGATCGAACGCGGCTCGCTGGTCGACGAAGCCTGGCTGCTCGATCTGGAGCGCAAGCACTTCGTGGAACTGGCGCAGACGGAAAAGACGCAGGCGCGTATCGCACACACGATGACTACGGGTAAGCCGCTGCGCAACTGATTGACCGGGGAACGGGGAACAGGGAACGGGAAACATGCAAATCCCGTTTTCGCCCCTTCCCTGACAAACCACAGGAAAAGGAATCGAGAAGGGTTACGTGCCGGCAGCTACAAACCTGCGCCATCTGCATGTTTCCCGTTCCCTGTTCCCCGTTCCCACCCTATTGAGACCTTGAATCATGACCAGCAAGCACATCCAAGACGCCTACATCGTCGCCGCCACTCGCACCCCGGTCGGCAAGGCGCCGCGTGGCGTATTCCGCAACACCCGTCCCGACGACCTGCTCGCGCACGTGATCCGCGCCGTGATGGCGCAGGCGCCGGGCGTCGATCCGCATCGCATCGGCGACGTGATCGTCGGCTGCGCCATGCCCGAGGCCGAGCAAGGCATGAACGTGGCGCGCATCGGCCTGCTGCTGGCCGGCCTGCCCGATACGGTGCCGGGCGTCACCATCAACCGGTTCTGCTCGTCCGGCCTGCAGGCCGTGGCGATGGCGGCCGATCGCATCCGGCTGGGCGAAGCGGACGTGATGATCGCCGCCGGCACCGAAAGCATGAGCATGGTGCCAATGATGGGCCACAAGGTGGCGATGAATCCGGCCATCTTCGACAACGAACACATCGGCATCGCCTACGGCATGGGCATCACCGCCGAGAACGTCGCCAAGCAGTGGAAGGTTTCGCGCGAAGCGCAGGACGCGTTCGCCGCGCAAAGCCACGACCGCGCACTCGCCGCGATCAAGGCCGGCGAGTTCAAGGACGAGATCACGCCCTTCCAGCTCGACGATCACTATCCCGATCTCGCCACCCGCGGCATCAAGACCGACAGCCGCGTGATCGACACCGACGAAGGCCCGCGCGCCGGCAGCACGCCGGACGTTCTCGGCAAGCTGAAAACGGTGTTCCGCAACGGCCAGTTCGGCGGCTCGGTCACGGCCGGCAATTCCTCGCAGACCTCCGACGGCGCCGCCGCGGTGCTGCTGGCCAGCGAGCAGGCAATCAAGGAGTACGGCCTCACCCCGCTCGCGCGCTTCGTGGGCTACTCGGTGGCCGGCGTGCGCCCGGACATCATGGGCATCGGCCCGAAGGAAGCCATTCCCAAGGCGCTCAAGCAGACCGGCATCCGCCAGGACCAGCTCGACTGGATCGAACTGAACGAAGCCTTCGCGGCGCAGGCGCTGGCGGTGATCGGCGATCTGGGCCTGGATCCGGCGAAGGTGAACCCGCTTGGCGGCGCGATCGCGCTGGGCCACCCGCTCGGCGCCACCGGCGCGGTGCGTACGGCCACGCTGGTGCACGGCCTGCGCCGTCGCAAGCAGAAGTACGGCATGGTGACGATGTGCATCGGCACCGGCATGGGTGCGGCAGGCGTGTTCGAGGCGGTCTGATCCGCTCGGCCATCGCTTCCCCGTCGTTGATCGGCGACGGGGAAGCGAGACTTCAAACGCTTGTCCTTGCCTGCCACCCAGCGAATAATGCGACACGTTGCGGCGCACACCCCGATGCGCCCACGTCCTGAGCGCTTTCGACATCCTCGCCACCGGGCGTAGGGCCGCTGCGCTCGCTGCAGGAACCGTTCGTGAGCGCGTTGACTGAGGAAAAGCTGGACCTGCCGGCCACCGATCAGCCGGCCTATCCCGATTACCGCGTCATTTCCCTGATCGTCGGCTGCGCGATCTTCCTGGAACAGGTCGACGGCACGGTGCTCGCCACCGCCCTGCCCACCATGGCGCGCGACTTCGGCGTTTCCGCGCCGGCCATGAGCGTGGCCATCACCAGTTACCTGCTTGCGCTGGCGATCCTGATTCCGGTGAGCGGCGCCATCGCCGACCGCTTCGGCGCCAAGCGCGTGTTCAACAGCGCCATGCTGGTGTTCATCGTCGGCTCGATCCTGTGCTCGCTCACCCGCAGCCTGCCCATGATGGTGGCCGCGCGGCTGGTGCAAGGCATGGGCGGCGCGATGATGGCGCCGGTGGGGCGCCTGGTGATCCTGCGCACGGTGGAGCGCAAGCACCTGGTGTCGTCGATGATGTGGACGCTGATCCCCGCCGTGCTCGGCACCATGGCCGGGCCGCCGCTCGGCGGTTTCATCGTGCAGTACTTCGACTGGCGCTGGATCTTCTACATCAATGTGCCGATCGGCGTGCTGGGCTACTGGCTGGTGCGGCGCTACGTGCCGGAGGTGCACTGCGCAAGCCGTCCAGCCCCGTTCGACTGGCTGGGCTTTGCGCTCTGCAGCGCCGGCCTCGGCTGCCTGCTGTTCGGCCTGGAACTGTTCGGCGAGAACACCCCGGTGCGCCACGCCGTCGTGCTGGTAGCCATCGGCGCGGCCGCATGCCTGGCTTATGTGCGACACGCCAGGCGGCGCGAGCATCCGGCGGTGGATCTCACCCTGCTGCGCATCGATTCGTTCCGGCTTTCGGTGATTTCCGGGGCGCTCATGCGCATCACCCAGGGCGCGCAACCGTTCCTGCTGCCGCTGTTGCTGCAGATCGGGCTGGGTTTCTCCGCGCTGCGCAGCGGCCAACTGATCCTGGCCATTTCCGTTGGCGCGCTGCTTGCCCGCGCCCTCACCACCCGCCTGCTGCGCTGGATCGGCTTTCGCCGCGTGATGATCTACAACGGCGTGCTGGCGGGCTTGAGCTACGCCGTGTGCGCGCTGTTTCGTGCCGATTGGCCATTCTGGCTGATGTTCGGCCTGCTGGTGTGCTGCGGCGTGATCATGTCGGTGCAGTTCACGGCCTACAACACCATTGCCTACGAAGCGGTGCCGACCGATCGCATGAGCGCGGCCAACAGTTTCTATTCCACCCTGCAGCAGCTGATGTTGTCGGTGGGCGTGTGCTGCGGCGCCTTGATCCTCAAGCTGGCCATGGCCGCCAGCCACAACAGCGAACCGAGCCGGCTGGATTTCTCGGTGGCGTTCCTGGTCGTCACCTTGATCTCGCTCAGCTCCACGCGCTGGCACCGCGCCTTCGCGCCCGATGCGGGACATGAAATGAGCGGGCATCGGCATCGCTAGAACTTACATCCAAGCAACGCACTGTTTCCCTGGCGACCATTCCCCTGCGCGGCGACCGGCCTTATGTTTCGCCGCATTCGAAAACCAGTGAGGTGTTCCATGATCGAACGTCGTCCTTTCAACAGCCTTGGCGGTGCCGATCACGGCTGGCTCAAGGCCAAGCATCACTTTTCGTTTGCCAGCTACCACGACGGCAAGCGCATGGGCTGGGGTGCACTGCGCGTGTGGAACGACGACAGCATCGCTGCGCAAACCGGCTTTCCGCCGCATCCGCATGCGGATATGGAAATCATCACCTATGTGCGCGAGGGCGCGATCACCCACCGTGACAACCTGGGCAACGAAGGACGCACCGTCGCCGGCGACGTGCAGGTGATGAGCGCGGGCAGCGGCATCACGCACAGCGAGTACAACCTGGAAGCGGACACCACGCGCATCTTCCAGATCTGGATCATTCCGGACGAACACGGCCGCCCGCCGTCATGGGGTACCAAGCCGTTCCCTGCCGGCGAGCGTTCCGGTCGCTTCGTGGCCCTGGCCAGCGGCATGGAAGACGATGCAGACGCCCTGCCCCTGCGCACCAACGCACGCGTACTCGGCGCCACGTTGAAGGCCGGTGAAACGGCCAGCTACACGCTGGGCCAACAACGCTATGCCTATCTTGTGCCGGCCAAAGGCGCGGTCGAGGTGAACGGCATCCGCGTCGATGCACGCGATGGCCTTGCCATTCGCGACGAGACCACGCTGGAAGTGAAAGCCCTGGAAGACGCAGAACTTGTTCTGGTTGATACAAGCCCGTAGGCATTTCATTCCAGCCGGCCAAAACCGCCAGGAGCTTCATTGATGACATCCATGCAGGCCATCGAGATTCCGCACTTTGGTGGCCCGGAAGTGCTGCAACTCACCGAGCGCCCCGTGCCGCAGCCTGGCGCCGGCGAGGTGTTGATCAAGGTCGCGGCATCGGGCGTGAATCGGCCGGATGTGTTCCAGCGGCAAGGACACTATGCGCCGCCGCAAGGCGCTTCCGACCTGCCTGGATTGGAAGTGGCCGGCGAAGTGGTGGATGGCGATTTCAGCGGCAGCAATCCGTTCGGGCTCAAGCGCGGCGATCGCGTATGCGCCTTGCTCACCGGCGGCGGCTATGCGCCATACGCGGTGGCCCCGCTGGGCCAGTGCCTGCCGGTGCCCGATGGCATGGATGTGCTGGAGGCCGCCTCGCTCCCGGAAAACTACTTCACCGTGTGGAGCAACGTCTTCGATCGCGGCCGGCTTGGGCAACGCGAGGACGGTGCAAAAGAGAGCCTGCTGGTGCAAGGCGGCTCCAGCGGCATCGGCGTCACCGCGATCCAGCTTGCACATGCCCTGGGCCATCCGGTTTTCGCCACCGCCGGCAATGACGAAAAATGCCGCGCTTGCGAGACGCTGGGCGCACGCGCCATCAACTATCGCAGCGAGGACTTCGTCGAGCGCGTGAAAGCATGGACGGATGGCCGCGGCGCCGATGTGGTGCTCGACATGGTCGCCGGCGACTACGTGCCGCGCGAACTGGATGCCCTGGCCGACGATGGGCGACTGGTGATCATCGCCACGCTCGGCGGCATGCAAGCCACCATCGATGTCGGCATGTTGATGCGCCGGCGTCTGCACATCACCGGCTCTACGCTTCGCGCCCGCTCGGTTGCGTTCAAGTCGGCCATTGCGGAAAAACTGTATGAGCGCGTCTGGCCGCTGTTTGCCGAAAAGCAGCTACGCCCCGTGATCCACGCCGTGTTCCCGGCCGGCGAGGCCGCACGTGCGCATGCGCTGATGGAAAGCAGCGCACACATCGGAAAGCTGTTGCTTCAATGGTAACCGTAGGCTTGGCTGCAATCCCAGCATCGCGATAAAGCTGGGATTGCATCCCAGCCTACGTGATCATGCTTTGGAAAACGGAAACGCCAGCACGTCGGCGATCCTGTCCGTGCCCGCCATGCACATCAGCAAACGCTCGATACCCATCGCCACCCCGGCGCAATCGGGCATGCGACCCAGCACCGCCAGCAGTTGCTCGTCGATCGGCATCTCGCGCAGGCCGCGTTCACGGCGGCGCGCGTTGTCGCGCTCGAACCGCGCGCGCTGCTCGGTCGCGTCGTTGAGTTCGTGATAACCGTTGGCAAGTTCGTATGGTCCCAGGTAAAGCTCGAACCGTTCGGCCAGCGGCGGATCGCCGGGGCGGATGCGCGCCAGTGCGCTCTGGCTGGCGGGATAATCGTGAATCACGGTGATGCGGTCGCGCGGAAACGCGGGCTGCAACTTGTGCGTGATCAATAGATCCAGCCAGTCGTCGCGGGTGAGGCCATCGGGGTTGATGTTGTACGGGGCCAGCGGCGCACGCAGGTCTTCGATATCCGCGTGCAGCGGGTCCAGCCCCAGCTCGTCCAGGAAAAGCTGCCGATAACCTTCGATCAGCACTTCGCACCGATGCCCCACCAGGGTGAGCGCAGCCTCCACCAGCGCGATGGTTTCCTCCATCAACTGCCGATGCGTCCAGCCGACGCGATACCACTCCAGCATGGTGAATTCGGGGTTGTGACGCTCCCCTGCTTCGCCATTGCGGAACACGCGGCCAAGTTCATAACAGTCGCCGACGCCATCGGCGAGCAGGCGCTTCAAGGGATATTCCGGCGAGGTACGCAGCCAGCGCTCGCGCGAGCCGGCATCGACGTGGCCGTAGAACGGCGCATGGAAACTTTCAATGTTGGGATCGGTGTTGCCGGCGGCGGACAGGATCGGCGTTTCCACTTCCAGTACGCCGCGATCGGAAAAGAACGTGCGGATCATGGCGTACAGCTTCGCGCGGCCCTGCAGCCGCTGGCGAAACGATGCGATGTCATGGATGGTAGCGTCCATCGCGATCAAACCCTGTGCTTCTTGAACAGCGCCAGCAACTGCGTTTCATCCCACACATCCACGCCCAGTTCCTGCGCCTTGTCGAGCTTGGACCCGGCGGCCTCGCCTGCCACCACGAAACTGGTTTTCTTGGACACGCTGCCGGCCACTTTCGCGCCCAGCGCTTCCAGCTTTTCCTTGGCTTCGTCGCGGCCCATGCCCGACAAGGTGCCGGTGAGCACCACAGTCTGGCCCGTCAAGGGCAGGTTTTCCACCGTGGCGTGCTTGGGGATGGCGGCCAGCAAGCGATGCATGGCCGCTTCCGCTTCCTGCAGGGCGGCCAGGCGATGCGGGTCGGAAAGGTATTCATGGAGGTTCGCCGCCGCAGCCTGCGACAAGCCTGCGGTGATCCAGTGCGCCATGCCGCTGCCGTGCAATTTGGCCACGGACGGAAAATGCGAGGCCAGCAAGGCCGCATTGCGATGGCCGATGCCGTTGACGCCGGCATCTTCCAGCAGTACGGCCAGGTCGAGTTTTTGCTGCAGGCGTGGCGACGGATCGGTTTCGTCCCCCAGGGCGACACCGGCTTCCAGCAGCGCATCGACCACCTCGTGATTGCCCTTCTGCTTGAAGAACGCTTCGATGGAACCGGCCACCTCCGCACCGATGTCCGGCAGCTCGCGCAAGATCGCGGCCGGCATGCTGCGCACCCACTCGAGCCGCCCCAGCCAGCTGGCCAGTGTCTTGGCCGTGCTCTCGCCGATGTGCACGATGCCCAGCGCATAAAGAAAACGCGTCAAGCTGGTGCGCTTGCTGGCCTCGATCGCTTCGATCAGGTTTTCGGCCCACTTGGTGGCGATCTTGCCGGCCTTGACGGTTTCCGGCGTGGTGCCCTCGCGCTCATCCGCGCGGCGCTTCATCGCCAGGAAGTCTTCCAGCGTGAGCTTGTACAGATCGGCCGGCGTGTGCACGTAACCGAAATCCACCAGTGCATCGACGAAGCGCTCGCCGATGCCTTCGATATCCATCGCGCGCCGGGAAGCAAAATGGATCAGGGCTTCCTTGCGCTGGGCGGCGCAGACCAATCCGCCCGAGCAGCGCCATGCCGCCTCGCCTTCCTCGCGCACCAGCGCCGAGCCGCACACCGGGCAATGCGTTGGCATCTGCCAGGGATGCGTGTGCGGCGGTCGCCGATCGGGCATGACGCGCACCACTTCCGGAATCACGTCGCCGGCCCGGCGCACGATCACCGTGTCGCCCACGCGCACGTCCAGCCGCGCCACTTGGTCGGCGTTGTGCAGCGTGGCATTGGTGACGGTGACGCCGGCTACCTGCACGGGCGTGAGGCGTGCCACCGGCGTGGCCGCGCCGGTGCGGCCGATCTGGATCTCGATCGCCTCCACCGTGGTGCTTTGCTCTTGCGCGGGAAACTTGTGCGCCAGCGCCCAGCGCGGTGCGCGCGACACGAAGCCCATCTGGCGCTGGCCGGCGTAATCGTCCAGCTTGTACACCACGCCGTCGATGTCATAAGGCAGCTGGTCGCGCCTGGCGCCGATGTGCTTGAAGTAAGCAAGCAAGCCATCGAAGCCCTTGGCCGTGCGCGCTTCCGGCGAGACCGGGAATCCCCATTCGCGCAGTTTCTGCAAAGTCTCTGAATGCGTCGGCGGCAATTCGGCGCCTTCGACGATGCCTACGCCATAGGCAAAGAAACTGAGCTTGCGCTTGGCCGTGATGGCCGGATCGAGCTGCCGCAGCGAGCCGGCTGCGCCGTTGCGCGGATTGGCCAGCGGACGTTCGCCATGCGCGCGCGCGTAAGCATTAAAGGCTTCGAAATCCTTGTGCAGCATGATCACTTCGCCGCGCACTTCCAGCACGCGCGGCCAGTCCTTGCCGCGCAAGCGCAGTGGAATGGCGCGCACGGTGCGCAAGTTGGCGGTAACGTCTTCGCCGCTTTCACCGTCGCCGCGCGTGGCGCCCTGCACGAACACGCCGTCTTCATAGCGCAGGCTGATCGCCAGGCCGTCCATTTTTGGTTCCACCGAGAACACCGGCTGGCTGCGTCCCAGCGTCTGCTCGATCCGGCGCTCGAACTCCGCCACTTCGCGATAACGCTCGCGCTCGTTGCCGCCTTCCTGCTCGAAAGCATTGTTCAACGACAGCATTGGCAAGGCATGCCGCACTTCGGCGAAACCGCCTTGCACGCGCGCACCGACGCGCCGGGTCGGCGAATCGGGCGTGGCCAGTTGCGGATGTTCCGCCTCCAGCGCTTCCAGTGCGCGCAGCAGGCGGTCGTACTCGGCGTCGGTGATGTCCGGATCGTCCAGCACGTAGTAGCGATAATTGGCGTGCTCGATCTGCTTGCGCAGCTCTTCGGCGCGTGCGGCAGGCAATGGGGATGCTGACGGTTTGCTCATGCGTGAAGTGTAACGATTTGTGGTGTCATTCCTTGTGTCCGCGCGGTCATCGGGAACGCGGACCGGAAGCATGCCTCGGCGTGCGGCCATGCTGCACTTGGCTCCATCCCCTGCTTGCACAGCGTCCCTTAATCTTAATAGCTGCCATAGCAGGTATCATAACGCCCATGCCTTCTCCCCCCGCCGCTTCTTCAGCTACCGCAACCACGGCGGATGACCTTGCAGCCCTCCCTTCACGCGAACGCTACAGCGGCCTGATCTGGCTGGTGGCGGCATCGTTCTTCATGCAGTCGCTGGACTCCACCATCGTCAACACGGCGGTGCCGGCGGTTGCCACGGCCTTGCACGAGACACCGCTGAACATGCGCAGCGCGCTGACCAGCTACGTGCTCACCCTGGCCATCCTGATTCCGGCCACGCCCTGGCTATGCGACCGTTTCGGCACGCGCCGCGTCTTCGGCGCAGCCATCAGCGTGTTCGCAGTCGGCTCGCTGCTGTGCGGCCTCTCGCAGACCTTGCAGGAACTGGTGATGGCCCGCGTGCTGCAGGGTATCGGCGGGGCAGCGCTGATGCCGGTGGGCCGTTACATCCTGGTGCGCACGATCGACAAGCGCGATTTCGTGCAGGTGATGAGCACGGTTTCCACCTTCGGCCTGCTCGGTTCGGTATTGGGTCCCCTGCTGGGCGGCGCGCTGGTGGAATACGCCAATTGGCGACTGATCTTCCTGATCAACGTGCCGGTGGGCATCGTGGGGGTGTGGCTCAACTACCGCGAAATGCCCGAGTACCGGCTGGAGACGGCGCACCGCTTCGACTCGTTCGGTTTCCTGTTGTTCGCCGCCTCGTCGGCCCTGTTGCTGGCGGCATCGGAATTCGCCGCGGACGAAACCGTGCACTGGGGCCAGATGGGTCTCCTGGTGGCACTCGCCATGGCGTTTGGCGCCACCTATGTCTGGCACAGCCACCGCGCGGCGCACCCCGTAGCGGACCTTAGCCTGCTGCGCGTGCGCAGCGTGTGGGTGGCGCTGTCGGGCAATCTGCTGACCCGCCTCGGCGTCAGCGGCATGTTCCTGCTGATCGTGCTGTTCCTGCAGGTCGGCTGCGGCTGGTCCCCCATGGCGGCGGGGCTGATGATGGTGCCGCAGGCGCTGGGTTCGATCTGCTGCAAGTGGCTGGTCAACCGCACCCTGGTCAGGCTGGGATACCGGCGCCTGTTGTTCGGCAACACGCTGATCGTGGCGGCGCTGCTGGCGATGTTCGCCCTGCTCGGGCCGCATACGCCGATCGCGCTGATCACCCTGCTGGTATTCGTCTACGGCGGTTTCATGGGCATGCAGTACACCGTGATGAACACGCTGATCTACACCGACCTGGATGTGAAGCACGCCTCGATGGCCTCGTCGATGGCGTCCACCACGCAGTATTTGTCGATGAGTTTCGGCATCGCGCTGGCCACCATCCTGATGCAGGCACTGTTGCACGGCCAGGACAATGCGGCTTATGTGGCGGCGTTCCGCTGGACGGTATTGGCGTTGGCGGTGATCACTGCCGTCGCAAGTCGCGTCTTTGCCCGGCTGGACAAGCCGCCGGCAAGCCGCCGCGTGTCTTCTACTGCTTGAGCCGGTAGCATGCAGGGCTGCTCATGATCGAAGGATGCCGACCATGCATCACGCCAACGAAATTCTCTTCGCGCTTTTCATCGTCTTCGTCGCCGCGCAAATAGGCGCGGAGATCGCGCAGCGCTTGAAGCTGCCGGGCGTGGTAGGCGAAATCGCCGCGGGCTGCGTGATCGGCCCCTCGGTGCTGGGTTGGATCACGCCCGCGCAGATAGCACCCGGCACCCCGCTGGACGTATTGGCCGAAATCGGCGTGGTGCTGCTGCTGTTCGCGGTGGGCCTGGAAACGCGGTTGGAAGACTTGAAGAAGGTCGGCAAAGCGGCCTTTCTGGTCGGCGTGCTCGGCGTGCTGCTGCCGTTCGGCATGGGCGGCTTCTGGGCGCATGCCAGCGGCTTCGATTGGGGCAAGTCGCTGTTCGTCGCGGCTGCCTTCGTGGCCACCTCGGCCGGCATCACCGCACGCGTGCTGCAGGAGCTGGGTGTGTTGCAGCGCCTGGAAAGCAAAGTGATCCTGGGCGCCGCGGTGATCGACGACATCCTCGCCATGCTGCTGCTTGGCGTGGTGGTGTCGCTGCAGGGCGGCCAAGGCTTCGATCCGACGCATCTGCTGATGGTGCTGGGCGGCGCGATCGGCTTTATCGCGGTGATCGGCTGGGGCGGCACGCGCGTGATGCGCTGGAATTCCACCTGGCTGGAAAAGCCGCACAGCACTTATTCGCCGTTGCTGATCGTACTGGCGCTGTGCCTGGGGTTGGCCTACGTGTCCACCCTGTTTGGATTGGCAGCGATCATCGGTGCATTCCTGGCCGGCATGATCGCTTCCGAAACGCGCCAGCAGCATACGCTGGAACAACAGATCCAGCCGTTGCTTGCATTGTTGACGCCATTCTTCTTCGTGCTAACCGGCAGCAAGATCGATCTGCATCAGCTCGCCAGCGGCGATGCCTTGATGGCCTTGCTGGTCGTCACGGTGATCGCCATCATCTCCAAGCTGCTGGGCGGTTTTCTGGGTGCGCTCTCGCTGGGCCGCATGGGCGCCACCATCGTCGGTTTCGGCATGGTGCCGCGCGGTGAGGTAGGCGTGGTGATCGCCAGCCTGGGACTTGCCGCCGGGGTGTTCAGCGATCAGATGTACGCGATCATCGTGGCGATGTCACTGCTCACGGCGATGGTGACGCCGCCGATCCTGGCGTGGTTGTTGAAGCGGTCGATGAAGGCGGCAGTGACGCAAGTGCCGGGTGCATGACTTAGGGACAATGGCACTAGCTTAAGCGTCATTGCTCCATGGCTTGCCGCGATTTGCTCCCTCCCCTGCGACAGTAGGGGAGGGCTGGGGTGGGGTTGCTTGTGCGTTAGCGTGCAGCCGAATGTCGCTATGGCTTCTGATAACAAGCAGCCATGCGGCAACGTCGGGCTCTCTTGCCGCTCGCTGCGCTCGCACCCCACCCCAACCCTCCCCTACTTCGCAGGAGAGGGGGCACATCACTGCAAGCGACGAAATGAATCATGCACGCAGAGCTATGGCTACCCTTCCAGCCCGGCATGTTCAGCTGGCGCTTTTTTCTGCCCGCGCATCAACACCGCATACAGCACCGGCATCACCAGCAGCACCAGCGGCACCTGCACCGTCATGCCGGCGATGATCGCCACCGCCAGCGGCTGCTGCATCTGCGAACCGGCGCCCAAGGCCAGGGCAAGCGGCAACAGCGTGAGAATGGCCGCGATGGTCGACATCAGGATCGGTCGCATGCGGTGCCGGGCGGCTTCCTGCAAGGCTTCGTGCAAAGGTACGGCGTGGGCGACGGTTTCCAGTTCGGAGAAATAGAAGATCGCCACTTCCGTCACGATGCCTACGATCATCGTCATGCCCATCATGGCGGAGATGTTGAGTTCGATGCCGGTAAGCCACAGGCCGGTGAACACGGCTCCGATCGCCAGCAAGGGCATCAGCATGATCACCAACGCTGCGCGGAAGCTTTCGTACAGGAACAGCAGCAGGGTGAACACCAGCGCGATGGCGGCGAGCAACACCACCGTCAGGCCGCGGAATGCCTCTTGCTGCTGCTGATACAGGCCACCAAGCTCGTAGTACATGCCCTTGGGCAACAGGCCAGGCTTGGCGAGCATCGCTTTCACGTCGTTGATGACCGAACCCATGCTGCGCCCGCTGATGCGACCGGTGACGGCGACCATGCGCTTGAGATCGTTGCGGGTGATTTCCGGCTGTCCCTGCACGATCTGCACCGTCGCCACCTGCGACAACGGCAGCAGATGGCCGTCCGCCGCGCGAATCGGCAAGGCTTCCACCTGCTCAAGGCGCGTGTAGGAAGACGTCGGCAGGCGCACGCGCACGCCGACCATCTTGCTGCCGGTCGGGAGCTGGGTGGCCACCACGCCATCGACGGCGGCGGCGACCTGCTCCTTGACCGCGGCCGGGTCGAGTCCTTGCAAGGCTGCCTTGGCCGGGTCCACCGTCATGACTAGCGCATCGCCCGCCGGATTGATGCCGTTGAGCACGCCGTTGACGCCATTGATCTTGGCCAGCGCATCGGCCACTTGTTGCGCGGTGTCGTTGAGCTCGGCGGCGTTGTCGCTGTAGAGCTGGATCTCGATCGGCTGCGGCACCGCGACCAGATCGCCGATCATGTCTTCCATCAACTGCGAGACATCCACGTCCAGGCCCGGCACTTTTTCCTGCACTTCCTGGCGGATGTCGTTCATCACCTCTTCGGTGGAAGGACGCGAGCCGTTTTTCAGCCGAATGAAGATATCGCCGGTGTTGGCTTCGGTCAGCGCATCGCCCAGCTGCAGACCGGTGCGGCGCGAATAGGTGTCCACATACGGATTGGCGCGGATGATCGCTTCCACCTGGTTGAGCAGGCGCCCGGTTTCCTCCAGCGAGGTGCCCGGCTTGGATATGTAGTCGAAAGTAAAACCGCCCTCGTCCATCGCCGGCATGAAACCGGTGCCCACCCGGCTGAAGGCCAGCGCGCCGACGCCGAGCAGCGGCAGCACGAACAGCAGGATCCAGATCGGCCGCTTCAGCCAGCGCTGCAGCAAGTTTTCGTAGCCGTGCTTGATCCGTTGCGACAGTGCGCCCCCCTCATGATGGGTGATGTGCCGTTGATCCAGCAGCCGCTCCGACAGCAGCGGCACCACGATCCAGGTCAGCAGGTAGGAGATCACCAGTGCGCTGGCCATGGTGAGCGACAAGGCCTTGAAAAAGGCGCCGGTCACGCCGGTGAGAAACGCCAGCGGCAGAAAGATCACCACGGTGGCCATGCTGGAACCGGTCAAGGGCCGCGTGAATTCCCAGGCGGCGCGCCCGATGTGCTTCTTGACGTGGCCGGTGACGCCATGCAGCCGGCGCATGATGTGTTCCTGCATCACGATCACGTCGTCGATGATCAGGCCCACCGCCGCGGCCATGCCGCCGAGCGTCATCATGTTGAAGCTCATCCCCAGCACGTGCAGCAACAGCACGGTGATGGCCAGCACGCCCGGCACCACCAGCATGGCGACGAAGATCACGCGCGTATTGCGCAGGAACAGGAACAGCACCAGGCCCGCCAGCACGATGCCGATCAGGATGGCATCGCGCACGCTGCCCGCCGCGCCCGTCACCAGCTGCGACTGGTCGTACCAGTTGGCGATCTTGACGCCGGCGGGCATGTGGGGCGCGTAATCCTGCAGGCGCTGCTTCACGTCGCGCGCAATCTGCACGCTGTTGCCGTCCGGCTGCTGCATGATCTGGAACAGCACCGCATCCTGGCCATCGGCCGTTACGCGTATCCATTGCGGCACGTGGCTGAGCGCGACGTCGGCGACGTCGCCCAGGCGCACGATGCCGTGGCTATCGGCGCGCACCACGATCTGGCGCAACGCATCCACGCTGCGCGGCTGGTTCTGCGCCAGCAGCAGGTACAGCTTGTAGTGATCGGAAACGTGTCCCATCGCCTCGATGGTGGCCGCGCGGCTGACGGCATTGGCCACGTCGACCAGGCTGAGGTCCTGCGCACGCAGCCGGTTCGGGTCCACGTCGGCGTGGAACTCCGCAATCTCGCCACCCTGCACTTCCACGCGCGCCACGCCGGGAATGCTGCTGAGCAAGGGGCGCAGCTGGTATTGCGCCAGGTCGTACAAGGCGCTTGGCGACAGCGTGTGCGAGCGCAGGCTGTAGCCCAGCATGGGGTAGGAACTGGGGTCCATGCGCCGCGTGATGAGCTGCGTACCGGCCGGCAGCTCCGGCAACACCTGGCTGGCCGCGGCGCTGATGTCGCCGAACGCGCGGCTCATGTCGGTGCCCCAGTCGAAGCTGATCGACACGTCCGCACTGCCGCGGCTGGTGGTGGAGCGGATGTTGCGCACGCCGGGCACGCGGCGCAAGGCGGTCTCGATCGGCGTGGTTACAGCGACCGCCATCTGGTCGGCGGGGCGATCGCCCGCATCGAGCGAAAGCATGATGCGCGGGAACTGCACGTTCGGGAACAAGGCCACCGGCATGAAGACGGCACTGGCCACGCCGCCGATCGCAAGAATCACAACGAGGAAGAGCAGCGAGCGCCAATGTCGCTGGATCCAGGCAATGTTGTTCACTTGGCCGATTCCTGCTGATCCTTTGCCGCGGGTTCGTCGTGCTCGCGCACGGCATCGCCATCGTTGAGCTCGTAGTTGCCGCTGGTGATGACGCGCATCTTGGCGTCCAGCGGCCCCGCCACGCCGACGGTGGCGCCGGACGGATGCTTCAAGCTGACATCGATGCGCTTGGCGTGGTCGTGATCGGCGATAAATACATAAGCGCCCTTGTCGTCCTGCAGCACCGCATCGCGCGGCAGCGCCCAGGCGGTATAGCTGGTGGTGTCGATGCTCGCCTGCACGGCCGAGCCGGCCACCAGCACGTTGCCGGCATCCGGCGGCAGGCTCACCTGCAAGGGCAGCAGGTGCGTTTGCGCGTCGACCGCATGACCCACCACATCGAGACGGCCATGCAGCACGCCGGTGGCGCCGTAGGCGCCTTGCACCTCCACCGACATGCCGGCCTTAAGGCGTGCGCCATCTTCCGGCTGAGCGCCCAGCCGCGCGACCAGGCCCTGCGCCGGCGCAAAGCTGAGCAACGCCGCGCCCGCCTGGAAGCGATCGCCAAGGTTTACGTTGAGCGCCGTCACCACGCCATCGGCCGGTGCACTGATGGTTTCTTCGGCGGCGCCGCCACCAAGTGCGCGCTGCGCCTCCAGGCTGGTCTTGGCATCGTCCAGCGCTTTGCGTGCGGTGGCAACCTGCGACTGCGTCGCCAGGTGCTGTGCGGCCATTTGTTCGACGCGCTTGAGTTCGCCGCTGGCCAGGTCCAGCGCACTCTGCGCCTGCAGGAAAGCATTGCGCGCCACCGGATCGGGCGCGATGCGCAACAGTGCCTGCCCGCGCTGCACGGATTGTCCGGCCGCAACGGTCAAAGCGGTCACCAAGCCGCCATGGCCCAGGCTGATGGTGCTGGCGCGATGCGGATCGCCCGCGGCGACGCCCCATACCTGGACAGTGTCATGGAAGGCCTGGCTGACCGGCGCCGTGGTGGTGATCAGCACGGAGCCTTTCACGTCCGCTTCGTCACCACCATCGTCAGCGGCGCCGCCTTTGCCGCAACCGGCCAGTGCGGCAAGCATCAGTGCCGCCAGTGCGGCACGCGTCAAGGCAAGTCGATTCATAGTTTTGAGGTGGACGCAGTGGATGGTTGGAGATCGGTGCTGCCGAGCAAGGCTTCCAGCGCAATGGCTTGCTGCGATTGCTGGTCGCGCGCGGCAATGGCATCCATATCGGCGCTGAGTGCATTGGCGCGAATAGACAGGTACGTCGGCCAGTCGAGCAGGCCTTTGCGCCAGGCGCTTTCGGCGGCCTGGCTTGCCTCATCCAGGCGCCGGGCCTGCGCCTGCGACTGCCCGCGCTGCCTGGCGAGCGTGTCCTGATCGAGCATCAGCTGGTGGATGTCGTTGCGCGTGGCCAGCACGCGGTTTTCGTAGTCATCCTTCAGCTGTTGCCGCGTCGCTTTTTCGATGGCGATGTTGCCGCGGTTGCGATCGAACAACGGCAAGGTCAAACCGATATTGATGCCCCACGAAGGCACGCCGGAGTTGTCGCTCTGGCGATCCGGCCCGAACGTCAGCGCGGGGAACTGCGCACGGATCGCCCCGCGCAAGGTCGCTTCCTGCGACTTGTAGCCCGCCTGCAAGGCGAGCAAATCCGGACGCCGCCGCGGCAGATCGGCCAGCGCGGCTTCCACCTGCTCGGGCGTGGGCGAGACCTGGAACGGCTCACCGACCAAGTCCAGCGGCGCATCCGGCGCCAATCCCAGCAGCACGCGCATATCGTGCTCGGCCTGGTGCCGTTGCACGGTGCAGTCTGCCAGCCGCTTGGTGGCATCGGCATAGGCGTTCAAGCCGGCGCTGGCGGCATCGTAGGTAAGGTTTCCTTGCCGCAGCGCTTGGCGCACATAGCCATCCACCGGCGCCAGCGCGGCTTGCTCCCCAGCCAGCCGCTGCTGCTGCTCGCGCAAGGACGCCACCTGGTTGAACAGCTGGCGCGCCTGGGCAATCGTCTGCCATTCCGCCCAGAGCAGGTCCAGGTTGACCTGATCGGCCTGCGCGTTGGCCGCGGCCTTGCGGGTGGAACGCAGCAGCAGGCTGGTGATGTCCTCGCTGATGCCGAAGACGGACGCGGTGCGGTAACCCGGTATCGGGTGCGTCAGGTATTCCTGGTTGATGTTGACCTGCGGGTCCGGCAGCAAGCCGGCCTGGAAGGCCTGGGCGCGCGCAATGCCCAACTGGTCGCGCATCAGCTTCAGGTCCGGGCTGTTGGCCACCGCCAGGATCGCCACGTCGGTCACGTCCATGCCGTGAGATGGATCGAACCGGTGGGAACGCAGCGCCGGCAGCGGCATGGTGGAGGTATCGGCCGAGAGCTGCGACACCGCCCTGGCACCCTGCCCCGTACCCAGCGGCAAGGGCGAGTAGGTGGCGCAACCGGCCACGCCCGCCATGCATGCCGCCAAACCCAGCCGCAGCGCGCGAGCGCGGAAGGGGCGGCGATCAAGCAGTAAATCCTTACGAGGCAACGGCACCTGCAAATCTCCCTTTTGGGATGTTCTTGAGGACACAAGCTATCGCGCTTGGCTTAGCTCACACTTTGCCTTTGCTTAGCCCATTCTTTGGGCTGTCAAGATCGCTGCGCCCTGGCCGATAGACACCCATCCGACCGGATGCCGCGGCAGCATTCGCAAGAAATTGTGGCCAAGACGGAGTTTGCTGCATAAATGTGACGCACGGCAGCTTGAACCTCGATCCGGCTCACGCGAACTTCACGGCCCGCATTGTTTTATTCTTAAGCTAACTTGGCGGGAAATAGTGGAACGACGCCAACACGCTTGTGAATTCATTTTTGCAGGGGAAACGCATGGGGAAGCGCTGGTGGACTAACGACTGGCTACTGCAGGTGGGGGTTGCGGTCGGCTATGGGCTTCTTTATGTGGCGACAAGCCCCGTTTCCACTGCGCACTGGCCTATTCATGCCGGCATCCGCTTGGCCTGTCTCCTTTTGATGCCGTATCGGTATTGGCCTGCGCTGTACGTTGGCGAGGCAGTGTCCAACGCGTACGAAGTGCTCCCTTGCACGAACCTCGGTACGGCGTGGATCGCCTTCCGCTGCATTCCACCCTTTACCGTCGCCATGCCCATCGTGTGGTGGTGCCGCAGCAAATTTCCGCCGCTTCCGTCCAGATCGGAGCATGTGGTGGACATCAAGGCTCTGCTCACCTGCATCCTGCTTGTCTCGCTAGGCACCATGGCCTATAGCTGGACGGCGGCCTGCCTCGCAAAAACGGTAGAAAACCCGCTTGCCATACTTTCTTGGCTCATCTGTTTTTTCTTTGGCCCTTACCTCGCCATCGTTTCCGCGGTGCCATGGATATTGATGGCCTGGCTCGACTACCGGCCTGGCCATCTGCGCGAACAAATAAATAGAACATTGGCCAGCCGTTTGACGCTGGATACCCTGGCGCTGCTGGTTCCGGCCGTTGGTCTGCTCGGTTGGCTGCAGCAAACCGGAAACGAACAAACCCGCCTTGCGGCAACCATTTCCATGGCCCTGCCGATGGCTTGGTTAACGTTGAAACACGGCTGGCGGGCGGTGGCGGTAAGCGCACCGCTGGTAATTGCATGCTTTTCCGTCCCCATCCCGCCTGAAGAAGTTTTCGACGACAAGCTCTACCCAATCATGATGTTTCTGACCATTACAGTCACATGCTTGTTTGCGCTTGGCGCACGCATCAGCGTCCAGTTGGAAAAAGAAGAAGAAGAGCGGCTTACCGTGCTGAACGTGCAGCGTGTCGCAAGGCAAAGCCTGCAACTTAGCGAACAGCGCATGCGGCAAACCTCCCAGGCCCTGGAATACCTTGCGGGCACCCTGCATATCACCAATAGCCGTCTATTGGAGCAGATGCGCAGGATCGTGCCGAACATCGAAAGTCATGCCTTCTACAAGCAGGCGCTGAACACACAGAGCCAGGTCTACCGCCTTGCCGAAAGCATGCACCCGGTGGCGTGGCGCGAGCGCGGCTTGCCCGCGGCGCTCAATGAAACGGTCGCGCGCGCGCTGGACGAGGCTGGCATCGCCTATCGTTGCGAAATCAGCGGCCGAGGATTCAGCCGTCTTGCCCCTTCGGTTCTCACCGCCACCTATCGCACGGCGTGCGAAGCGGTGGTCTATGTGACGTCTCGGCTCGCTTGCACTCGGGTCAACCTGATACTGCGCGGCGGGGAAACCAATGGAAGGCGCTGGGTGGTACTTCGCGCGGAAGGCATGCTGGAGGAAACCGGCGTCGCCAGCGCGGTCTATCACTCCGATGAACGCAAACGGCTGGCTGCCAAACTCGGGGCAAGCATGCTGGATATTCCAGAAATGCGCGACCACGTACGTATCTTCGATGGCCTGCTGCATATACGCATGCCTACAGACCGGCTGCAACTGACCGCACTGCTGCATGATGCCGCCGCACACGAGGAGCAAAGAGAGATGCCTCGCCTTGCTCCTCCCACACGGCTATGGGTGAAATAACATTACTGGCCGCCGCCGCCACTGCATCCGATACTTGGGCAAGAGGCCGTTTGAAGTACGCTGAATTGTGTCGTCCCGTTGCTCTGCGGCACCGCAGTCACCGTGGTGGCGCTGTCCTGGTAAACCGTCTGCGCAGCACTTGAAGTTGCACTGGGCGACGTTGACGTCGTTGAACTCTGCGCAGGCGTCGAAACGTTCTGCGCATCGACACCCACCGGCAACACGATCGAGGTGCCATTGGCGGTGCCTACCGCCGCATGCACGGTACCGTTCAGATCGTTGACCTGGATATACCGGATGCCGTTCAACACAAACACGTACACATGCCAATTCGGATTGGCGCTTACGTCTGCGGCGTTCGGCCAGGACTGACCAAGCCCGGTCGCCGGTGCGGCGGTCTGGGCAAAAGCCGTTGAGGTTATGCAAAGAGCCGTCAGGCCGGCGAATGCTGCTTTACGGACAAAACTTCCTTGACGATGGGACATGGGCTTCCCCTGGTGAATGGTAGTTCGCCTACCGGGAATCGAAATGTAGCAGGCGGATCGTGGATAAGTTGAAGAATTCTTTTGTTCGGCCGCCGCACAATTCAGCAACCCGATAAGGGTGGCGAGGCTTTCACGATTTCTTGACCACCCATTTTGCACAGGCATCCATTTGAATCGTGGCAAGCTCTCCAGGCCGGGACCACGTAGGTTTTGCGGTGAGCGCAAGCGAACCCCCAACATTGCCATCCCAAAAGCAGCGATGAGATGCGGTGCCGCCCAATCAACATCGCATCAACACACCTAGGCCGACGCAAAGACGTGCGGTGACCTTTGGCACTCGTTGCCGCGCAGCCAAATGCTAGCCTCCTCCCCTCAAGATCGCGCCACCGGCGACGTGCGGGGAAGTGTCATGGCAAGCACCGTGATCGACCAGTCCCAACGTACCGCCGCAAGGGTGGCAGGCTTGCTCTATCTGCTGCTGATGGCGTGCGGCGTGTTCGGTGAATTCAACGGCCGCGGCAGCATGATCGTGGGTAACGATCCGGCGAAAACAGCCGCGCATATCGTCGACCATCTACTGCTGTTCCGCATAGGCATGGTGAGCGATCTGGCGGCCTTTACCGGCGACATCGCCATGGCAGTCGCGTTGTATGTACTGCTTCGGCCGGTCGGCAGGCATCTGGCCTTGCTTGCGGCGTTCTGGCGAGTGGCGGAAGCAGCGGTGCTCGGCGTGATCACGCTCAACAGCTTCACCATGTTGCAATTGCTGACCGACGCGCGATACGCCACTGTGTTTTCAAGTCAGCAACTGCAAAGTCTCGTCTGGCTTTTCAACGACACGCACGATGCCGGCTACAACATCGGCCTGATCTTTCTATCGCTGGGCTGCATCGTTTTCAGCTGGCTGTTTTTCAAATCCCGCTACATCCCGCGGCTGCTGGCGGGCTTCGGCCTGCTGGCCTATATCGTGATGCTGGCAGGCACGATAACCGCCATCGTCTGGCCCGATAATCCCGTGGGCGACAATTTCGACACTCCTGCAGGCATCTATGAAATCGTCATCGGTTTCTGGTTGCTGCTGCGTGGCGTCGGCCGTCCACCGAGCCGTAACATACCAGCCACGGTGCGTTGATGATCTGCGCTTCACCCGGGCGTATGCTCAAGCCCGTAGACAATTTTCGGAGGCGATATGAAACATCAGCTTTTCACCATCACCCTGCTGATCGCCGCACTCGTCCTCTACAGCGTCGGCATGACTGCCGGTGGCTGGGCTCTCTTCGCTGCAGGCGCCGCGTGCGAACTCTGGTTCTGGGCGCGCATCCTTCGGCGCCACAGTTCCACCAATTCACTCGCAGCCCCTCGCTAGACCGAATCCATTTGAAGCTGCGTACCGACGCGCGGTCGCAGCTGCAGAACAACGGCAAAGATTTAGTGCAGAAAAAAAGCGCCACAAGGGCGCTTTCATTCTTTATTCGCAATGGAGGCCAGGGTCGGAATCGAACCGGCGTACACGGCTTTGCAGGCCGCTTCAATCTCTATTAATTCAATAACTTAGAAACTTTTCCACTCGTTCCGCCACTCGGAGAGAGAGGGACGCATCGAATATATTCGGCTAGGATTGTGGCCGATAGCATGTCCGGCCCCCAAAGCAGACCACCAGAATTCCTCTTGAGAGGGTAGCTGTGATCCCGGTCGAGTCACTGTTTCGTCGTGGCCATTCCCTGGTCCGTCAAAATCCAGTGCCCATAGACTGCCCATAGGCCCCCTCACCAGCCGGCTTGAGCAGATTCTCCCTCTTCACCATCCACTTCGCCTTTTTTTCCAGCGGCCTCTCTGGATGGCAGCTCCCCATTGTCGTAAGGCGTGAGCAAGTTAGACATGGCCGGTTCCAAGTCGGGTAAGCACAGCGATGCACATCCCCCATGCCGCAGTGACGTTTGAAGGACAGCTCCCCGAATGGCTGGCATAGGACATTTTTCCTCTTGGACGCGCACCGGATACAAAGCGAGGGGGAAGCGCGGAGGCGAGGAGGCCGCACGACCGCGCGCCCAAGGCCATACATCCTGCGCCCATCAACCCGACAGTGTGTATAATGCGCACTCTATGTTGACAATACACATTAAGTATGTATAATACACACTTATAATGAGAAACAACGTTTATGAACAGCAGAGACCTTCTAAAAGAATTGACCACGGACGGCTGGTACATTGATCGAGTCGAGGGATCGCATCACATTTTGAAGCACCCAACAAAGCAAGGACACATTTCAGTCCCACACCCAAAGAAAGACTTAGGCAAGGGACTTGTCCACAAGTTGAAGAAACAAGCTGGCATTTAGTCGGCGTAGCTTCACAAGGCAAAGGGTCAAGGGTCCAAAACATCAAGAGTCAATGAAGACTCTTGGATTCAAGTCACGTAAGACAAGTAGAACCAAGGCAGAATCACCATGAAATTCCCCATCGCCATCGAAGTCGGTTCGGACACAACCGCCTGGGGCGTCGTCGTGCCCGATCTTCCGGGATGTTTCTCTGCGGGCGATACGCTCGACGAAGCCTACAGCAATGCCAAAGAGGCCATCGAAGCATGGATAAACACCGCTCTTGATGATGGCAGCACCATTCCCAAAGCAGGCTCGATTGAAGAACACATGCACAATCCAGAATATAAGGGATGGATGTGGGCTGTCATAGATATTGACATCGCCGACTTCAAAGATACTTTTGAGCGCGTAAATATCACATTACCGCGTCGCGTGTTGACGCGGATTGATCGGTATACCGAACGAAGGCATGAAAACCGATCATCCTTTCTTATGCGAGCGGCGTTGGAAGCAATGGCAGAACAGGCGTAAAAAGTTTGCAGGTTAAAGTAGACGGCCTGACTTTATCGTTTGCTTCGTCTAAAGCGGAACTATGCCGAATGAGCACAAAGCACTTCGATTACATCGCAAATCGCATCGCCGCTGCTAAGCAAAATGCCGATAGCTTAACCAGAGGCATTGGTCATCACGGCTTAGCGGGGGACATAAGAGAACTAGCCATTAGGGAATGTGTAGAGCCGTTCCTTACTCAAAGCTATCAATGCGGCACAGGCAAGGTAATTGATACATTCCAAAATTTATCTGATCAGATAGATTTGGTTGTTTACCACAAGAAGGTTGCACCACCCATTCTCATAAGTAGGGACCTCGGCCTATACCCAGTGGAGTGCGTTCGATACGTGTTCGAAGTCAAGTCGACATTGACGGCCACAGAGGTCAAGGATGCGAATAAGAAATTCAGATCCGTAAGATCGCTCTTATCATTTCCCAAAAAGCAATCTGACGGCTCTATCCAGGGGGGATCGTTGCCGTCAACAGTGCTTCTTGCATTTTCTTCTGATATTTCTGGCTCGGAAATCGAACGCTATAAAAGCCATACGCCGGATGAGTATCCACCATGCCAGGTGCTTTGTGTGCTCGGAAAAGGCTACTGGTTCTTTGATGGCAAGACAAAAAAATGGCATGGTTTGGATCGACAGACAGACTGGCAGCCTTATGCTGAGTTCTGCATGTTCACTACCGGCCTTATGAATAGCCTTGCGAGAGAGGAGACCTCAATGAAACCTTTTTGCCCTGGCGCCTATGTCCACATAGACGACGTAATACTGAAGCCAATCGACTAGGCTATGTCTACTGCTCCCGGTGCTCGCAAGGTTAGGATTGGATGGATATAGAAGCAGTCAAACGAATACTAATTCAATGGGCAGCGACGAAACCCTTGGTGGGGCGACTATGGATCTTCGGGAGCAGAGCACGACAAGATTATAGGCCTGATAGCGACTTAGACATTGCTATTGAGCTGGACCTTGCTGTCGCAAATAATTTTGACAAAAGCGGTGGACTGCTAACTTGGTCTTTAGTCGAAAAAGGTTGGGCTGAGGAAATCCACCAACTCGCTGGGCTCCCTATCGACCTAAATCAATATCTGAGAGATTTTGTTCTCTCTGATATTCCCGAAAAAGTTGCAAAATCTAATATTCTTGTTTTCGCAAAACCACAGCTATCCTGCTGATAATGGTACTGCAATCAAGCTTGCTGCATCTATGTGCACCCTGATAGTCATCAGCGATGAGAGACGAAGCGGGCCGCCCCCTGATCGCCTCTGCGTCGGCTTTTATTTGTTCTTATTCTGTTGCAATCTGGCCAGCTCTCGTACCGCAAATTCACGCGCCTTTCTGGCAGCGTCCTCTGGCGCAACTTCGCCGGGCAGCGGCTGTGTTTGCTTCTCATCTTCGGTTAAGGTCCGGCTCGACTTAGTCATGTTCATCTTCGTCGTGCTCATCGTCGTCTTCTCCGCGTAGGAATTTGTCCATGTCACCAGAAACTAGATTGGTAGGCTCATCTTTCGAAACATGCTTGTACCTCTCAGCTCTGTTCAGTTCGAGCTCTATCATTTCACGCATGGTCTGCCCAGTTTTCGCACGTTTTTTCCGGCGCGCCTCGTTTAAGTTCGATATTTTCTTGCTCATTAGAAAATCTCCTGGTACAGGTAGTCGCCCTTGCGCGATAGAGGAAGCGCCGGGAAGCCTTGGCGCCGCGGCGGGGCTCCGTCGCAACATGGATGACCCGACGCCCGACCGGGTCGCCTTCGGGCGGCTCGTTTGTTTTTGCAGGGTGCCGAGCAAACCCTATCCTGTATTCAGCATGCAAAGACTACAGGTTTGCGTCACAAGCGCCTTGTGGGGCTGCAGTGTTTTCGTTCATTCCCTGAGATGGCTGATGCCTATCTTGGTTGGATGACCATCATCATGGAACGCTTCCATTGGATCGACGACGCTACGTATTTCCGTAGCGACTACGGTGTCACGCATTTCTGTCGTGTCGCACCGATGGAGGACGGTCGCTAGGAAATCATGAATCATGTTCACTCGGGGAGCCCATCCACTAGGCCCCTATTACGCCGCCAGCTTTCTACAAGCCAAGCGATGGGTGCTCCGCTTCGCAGCCCGGCGCAAGAAACAACTTATGGGACCACCGACCCGGTGGTCCCCGACGACCCCATGTATCCCGTCATTTGGTGACCCGTTCGACATACTGCGCCTGCCCGCCGATGTTCGTCCGGTTCGGCACAAGGCCGCGGCAGTGCCAGCCCCATACCGCCGCCCTCGCCGTTAGAGGGGGACCGCCGTTCACTGCGGCATCATGCCGCAGCAGCGGCCGGCCGGCGCACTACACAAGGCATTCACAAGCCACAATCAAAAATTGATGAAATGACCAGTGGTTTGGGGTCGGCCTGGGACATGAAACGCAACACCACATCTCGCGCAAGGGGCACGGAGCATGGGGAATGGACAGTGGAAAGGCACTTGGCTGAGGCAAATTGCTTTCGCCATTGGCTACGCAATCATTTACGAGGCTCAGCACCCTTTTTCCGCACCTCAGTTTTTTCTCGGCTCCGCCGTGCGGCTTATCTGCCTGCTGTTCGTGCCCTACCGCTATTGGGCAGCGCTTGCCGTTGGTGAAGCGATACCCAACTGGCTGGTGGTCTACCCGTGCCTGGATCAGCTCGGCGCGACTTGGGTAGCGATACGCGCCATTCCACCCATTGTGGTGGTCATGCCCGTCGTATGGTGGTGCCGCTCACGCCTGGCACTCTTTCCAACCGACCGCCTGACCGATATCAAAGCGCTGTTGGTTTGCATCCTGGCGTCATCGCTGGCCTGGACCGGGTACAGCTATCTGGCCTTGAATCTAGCCATCATCCAGCCTGGCGACACCCATCCTCGCCCGATCATGGCCTTGGGCTACTTTACCGGCAACTATTTCGCCATCTTGGCATTGGTACCTTGGGCGCTGATAGCACGCCTTGAATACCGCATAGGCCAGTGGCGCGAAAAGCTCCGCCGCGCGTGGGAAAGTCGCCTGGTCCTTGAAGGCTGGGTCATCATGCTCCCGGCAGCCGCCCTCTTGGGCTTCTTTGTCTACCGCCACGACAAGGACTATCAGGAGTTGATCCTCGGTGCGATGTTCTTGCCCGTCGCTCTGCTGACGCTGCAACACGGCTGGCGAGGGGCTGCGTTTGGCGGAACTATTGCGATTATCTGCGCCGCGATTGTGGTACCGAGCCAATGGCAAGATGCGAGCGCGACCGTTATTCAGGCCGAGCTATTCCTCGCTGCGACGATAACGGCCTTGTTCGCCTTGGGTGCGCAAATCAGCTCCCAGAAGATGCGCGAACGCCAACAGCTTCAAGACGCACTCAGCATCCAGAAGTTGGCGCGCCAAAGCTATCAACAAGGTGAGCTGCGGCAACGCCAAATCGCGCAGACGCTGGAGCACGTAGCCAGCACGCTGTACGTTTCGTATGGCCGACTGCTACAGCAAAGGCGACACATATCTTCGGTGGTCGATGATGAAAGCCACTACATGCAGGCGATATCCGCTCACAAGCAACTCCATCTACTTGCAGAGCGATTGCATCCCATGGCGTGGCGCGAACGAGGGCTGCCCGCCGCACTCAACGACACCGTAGGCGGGGCACTCGACGAAGCGGGCATTGCATATAGCTGCAAGATCGTCGGCCGCGGCTTCACACGCGCGCAGCCTGCTGTCCTGTCAGCGGCGTATCGTGCAGCTTGTGAGGCAATTATTTACGTCAGCACTCAGGTGGCTTGCTCAAGCATTCAACTCACGCTTCGTGGCGGCGAAACCAACGACGCACGCTGGATTTTTGTTGGTGTAGAAGGGTTGATCGACGAGACTGCAGTAGCGAACGTCATTCTCAATACCAGGGAACGGCAACGACTTGCTGCCAAACTCGGCGCGAGCGGCCTTGATCTTGGTGAGCTACACGACCATGCACGCCTTTTTGACGGTGAGGTCCACCATCGCACTGGACGTCAGCGATTTAGTATCACCGTACTGCTGCACGACCTGCTGCACGACCCACAAAAAACAGGGCGGAGGCGTGACCTCACCTCCGCCGCTGGACGTCTTTGGGTGCAGTAACTACTGCACCTGCGTAACCACGCCCGGTCCAGAACAGCCATAGGCCGGGCAAGATGCCGCCTGGTTTTGTACAGCAAATGTCGTGGCACCGCTGCTTTGCGGGATCGCCGTCACAGTCGTGGTGGCATCTTGATATACCACTTGTGACGCCGCTGACGCCCCGCTGGCTGTGGTCGTGACGTGCTGCGCATCGACACCAACCGGTAGCACAATCGTGGCTCCATTCGCGGTACCAATGGCTGCGTGAACGGTTCCGCTGATGTCATTGATCTGTACGTATTTGATGCCGTGGAGGCGGAACACGTAGACGTGCCAATTCGGAGCGGCGCTCACGTCTGCCGCATTCGGCCATGACTGTCCCAGCCCGGTCGCCGGCGCCGAGGTTTGAGCCGTAGCTGTTGACGCCAATCCGATGGTGAGCAGACTTGCAATGACAGCTTTCCGAATACTTCCTTGAGTGCGCGACATGGGTAATCCCCCGGTGATGGTCAGTGCTGACCGTAGGTGAAAGGTAGCGGTCTGCCTGTGTGCTTATGAGGCAAGTTTCGCACGCGGGCGGTGAATTATTCAGCACCCCAGCGACCTATATGCGAACTTTCACGAATCGTTGACACATCCCCAGCGCTGCCCGCCAGTTTCAACTAAAACAGCCCTACCCGTTATTTTTTTCTCAATGAACACACGCGACAATCGCAGGCGTATTGCACTGAGTTTTTCCTCCAGCCAAAGCAGCAGATTCACAGGCTGGTAGTGCGGTGATAGCCGCGCCAAACGTTAGATAAAAGAAGCGGGCTATGCGCTGAATATCCGTCGAGGTGCGCGGCATGGTTTCTTTAAGCCATCCGAACACACGGCGACTTGATAGCGCCCGCTTGAAATTGACTCATGAATTCTTCCAGGTGGTACTGCACCACGCGGTAAAGATGCAACAGCTCGCCGTTGATGTTTTTGTGCACTGATCTCGGCACGCCGATCTTGCAGGAAGAGAAACGCCGCGTCGCCCGCAAACACTTCGATGTAGCAATCGTAGGCGAAAGGTAAAGCAGATGCCGCAACCCGCCAAATCATGGGGTGCCGCTTGCCCTCTACGGCATTCCGGCACCACAAGACGGTTGAGGCCAGTTTGGCACTCAACACAATTGACCACGAGGAAAGGCTGCTGGCGCTTAGTCGTGCGCCAAGAAAAAAGGCGCCGGAAGGCGCCTTGATTTCTTGTGCGCAATGGAGGCCAGGGTCGGAATCGAACCGGCGTACACGGCTTTGCAGGCCGCTGCATGACCACTCTGCCACCTGGCCATTGCGCTAGACCGCAACCTTAGCAGGTCGGGCCTCGCTTTAAAAAACAAAACCTCGGCTCACCGAGGTTTTGCTTGAATCTGGAGCGGGAAACGAGACTCGAACTCGCGACCCCGACCTTGGCAAGGTCGTGCTCTACCAACTGAGCTATTCCCGCGTCGGAGCGGATAACTATAGCAGAACCCAGCCCAATGTGAATAGCCTGCGGCGGCTCGGATAGGGCTGGCCATCTTCGTGCAGCTGTCCGGTAAAGTTGAATGGCCTTGCTTGTGTTTCCGTGCCAGGAAGACTGCGCTTGTGGCTACTCCCGCCTCCATCCTGATGACCCGCCCCGCGCATGACCCGGTCTCCTGATCCGGACCTGCCGCTGTATCGCATCAGCCTGGATCATCGCCAGGTGAAGCTGCCGGATGCTTTCGCGCTGCCCTTCGATGTGGCGGCCCACGAAGAGGCCGCCTTCGCCCGCCATGGCATCCCCTGCCCGGCATCCATTGCGCGCAGCGTGCGCAAACGACAGGCGGAATTTCTGGCAGGCCGCCTGGCAGCGCGTGCGGCGCTGGCGGCCTGCGGTGCTCCGGATGCCGAATTGGCGATAGGACCGACGCGCCAGCCGGTATGGCCGCAGGGTTATCTGGGCAGCATCTCCCACACCAGCAACCTCGCGGTGGCAGTTGCCCTGCCGGCGTCGCGGTTGCGCGGCGTCGGCATCGATCTGGAGCACGTCGTAAGCCCTGCCACCCTGCACGCACTGCACGCCACCGTGGTGGATGACGACGAAAGAAAACGATTGGCCCAAGCCGCTCTCGTGCACGGGTGGCCGGTGGTGCTTACTGCGGTGTTCTCGGCCAAAGAGAGTTTCTTCAAGGCCAGCTTCGCCACCGTCGGGCGGCTGTTCGACTTCCATGCTGTGCGCGTACTGCGCTTCGACGCCGACAACGGCGAGATCGAGGTGGAAGTGGTCGAGCAGTTGGCCGAGCCGTTCATGCCGGCGACGACGTGGACGCTTCGCTGTCAACGCTTGAACCCGCAGACGCTGCTTACGCATATGGCGTGGTGAGAACGCCCGGTTGCTTCCTGTCACGAGATTCATCAAAAACTCCGCCCCCCGGACATTCATTTCAAGTGTTCACGGCAAATACGGATACGGAAGGCCGCCCTTCAAAAATCGGTTGTTCGATGGATCGCAGCGCTTCTCCCAGCGCTGCGATCCTGGCCAGGGCCTGTTACCAATTAATACGAATACCGGCCCTGCCGCCGTAGCCGTCGCCGTGATTGCTCACGCCGATGTCGTAGCCGACGTTGGCATACACGAACACATTGCGCGCCAGTTGCGAGCTGAGCCCGGCACGCAGGCCGATCCATGAGCCTTGCAAGTTGGAGTGGAAGCTCACCGGCGTCGTCGGCGTGGAGAACGCCACGCCCGGATTGGCCATGAATTCGCGCCACAGGTCGACACGCAGCCATGTGCTCATCAGCCGTGGCTGCGAAGTGTCGCCGCCGAGTGCCCAGTTCTTCTTGGCTTCGGCGCCGACGCGGCCGGCGAGCGAATTGGCATTGTCGAAGTACACGCTGGACGCCGCATCGGAGGCATCGTTGAAGGACGTGGTCTGGTACACCAGCTGCGCCTGCGGTACGAACACCCAGCCGTTGCGCAACGCGATCGGATAGCCGCCTTCGACCGATGCGCCGACACCGCGGCCTTCGGTCTTCAGCGGCGCCATGCGCGTGGAGCTGGCCTTGATGTTGTAGCCGGTACCCTGCAGCACCAGGTCGGTGTACCAACCGGATGTGCTCAGATGCGTCCAGTAGCCGCCGAGCGTGTAGTTCTGCAGCTGATCGTGGCCGGCGGTGATGCCGTTGAAGTTCTTGACGTCACCGGCAACCTGGCCGAGGGCGATGTACACGCCAGCGATGTCACTACCGTTGTCGTGCTGGCCGCGATACAGATCGACACCGGCTTGTACGGCGAACATGTCATCGCTGTAGCTCGGCCCCTTGTCGCCGTAGATGCCCAGCCTGCCGCCATCGCGCGATTGGTGCTGGGCGATGACGCGCGCCCAAGTGCTGTCGTCATGCGTGTTGCCGGCTTGCAGTACGCCATCGCCGACGCGCTCTTCCAGGCTGTCCATCAGGCCCTGCCCGTAGGACAACGCCATCGAGGGGATCGCGGTGTAGAGCGACACTTCCTGGCGATAGAGCGGAACGGTGTTCTGCGGGGGCGGGGTTGTTGTGCCCGTGCCGGAAGGCGACGGAGTCGGGGCCGGCGCGGGCGTCGGCGTCGGTGTTGGTGCGGGCGTCGGTGCTGGCGCAGGTGTCGGCGTCGGCGCGGGCGTCGGTGCTGGCGCAGGTGTCGGCGTCGGCGTCGGCGCGGGCGTCGGTGCTGGCGCAGGTGTCGGCGCAGGTGTTGGTGAAGGTGTCGGCGCAGGCGTAGGTGTTGGTGCCGGCGTCGGCGTTGCGCACGCCGGAGCGCCCGGCATCAGCGAGCAATCCAGCTGCGATCGCAGATACCAATTCTCGGTACTGCTGCCATCGGTCGCACCACGATAAAGCGAGTACTCATACGGGCCGGCCGCGACCGCGCTAGCCAGGCTGAACGCGTTGGTGGCAGTCGTACCGCCGTTGATCGCCTGCACCACTTCAATGCCGTTGGCCGTGGTCAGCGCGCCGGGGCCGCCCGCATTGGTGATGCGCAGCGCGGTGCTGCCGGTGGCGGTACCGCCATTGATCACCAACAGATCCGAAGCCGAACCGTCGCCGCCCAGATAGGTGTTGAGCGCAACGACGCTGCCCGTGCCGCCGATGTAGTTGGTGGTGACGAGTTTGTTGCCCGTGCCGGTGCCGCCCACCTGCACCAGACCGTTGTTGTTCAACGTGCCGTTGACGGTGAAGCTGCCCTTGGTGCTGCTGCCCAGCGCGGACAGTGCATCGGCCACCGCAACGGTGCCGCTGTTGGTGACCGTGCCGGTGACGCTGCCATAGCCGCCCAGCGTGGCGCCTGGGGCTACCGTGGTGGTGCCGCCGCCGCTCAGCGCTGCGCTGGCATGGCTGTCGTCACCCACCACGAGCGTGCCCGCGTTGACGTTGGTATCGCCGCTATAGGCGTTGTCGGCATTGAGGACAGTGACGCCGCTGCCGATCTGGTTCACGCCGCCCGTGCCTGTGATGGCGCCGGCAAAGGTGTAGGTATTCGAACGATCGAAGGCGAGCGTGCCGTTGTCGATGACATCCCCGATGATGGAACCGCTGGTGCCGCCATTGCCAAGCTGCAGCGTGCCGGCCGTGATCGTGGTGCCGCCGGTGTACGTGTTGTCGTTCGTCAGCGCCGTGGTGCCGCTGCCGATCTGGTTCACAACACCCGCACCGGAAATGGCGCCGGCGAAGACATAGGTGTCCGAACGATTGAACGCGAGTGTGCCGTTGTCGGTGACGTCGCCGATGATGGAGCCGCTGGTGCCGCCATTGCCGAGCTGCAGCGTGCCGGCCGCGATCGTCGTGCCGCCGCCGTAGGTGCTGTCGCCCGCGAGCGTCAGCGTGCCGCTGCCGGCCTTGGTCAGCGCGCCGGCGCCGGTGATGCCTTGCGCGAACGTGCTGTTGAAAGACTGCGTATCGATCGTGCCGCCGGCCGCATTGACGGTCACGGCGCGCGTCGATGCCGGATCGAAGCTCTGCGTGAGCTGCAGGGTGCCGCCGTTGAAGGTAATGCCACCCGATGCATCGCCGAGTGCGCTATCCGCACCGACCGCGAGCGTGCCGTTGTTGATGAACGTACCGCCGGCATAGGTGTTGACGCCGGTAAGCGTGGTCGTGCCCGAACCGATCTGCGCCACGTTGCCGCTGCCGGAAATCACCTGGCCGTAAGTCACGGCGTCGCTGCGGTCGAAGGCCACCGTGCCATTGTCGGTAATGGCCGTGTTGATGCTGCCCGCCGTACCGCCATTGCCCAGTTGCAGCGTGCCGCCGTTGTCCACCGTCATGGTGCCGGTGTAGTTCGACGTGTCGGCGGCGAGGATCAGCGTGCCGCCCTGCACTTCCGCCGAGGTCAGGCCGGTCAGGTTGGTGCTGAGTGGATTGGCGATGGTCCAGGTGCCGCTATCTTGCTTTTGCAGCGTCTGGAAGCCGGAAATCGGGCTGGGCAGCGTATCGCTGCCGGTACCGTTCAAGGTGAGCAGATTGTTGCCGCCGCCGCCGTTGATGCTGCCGGTCACCGTCGAGCCGGTATAGAGGCGCAGGGTGTCGTCACCACCGTAAAAATGCAGGTTGCCTTTCACCTGGCCCTTGTTGGTGAAGTCCACCGCACCGCTGCCGGAAGCGCCCAACACATCAGCGTTGCCGCCGTTCACGTCGGTCTCGATAACACCGGTGGCATTGTTGATCACGGTGTTGAGGCCGGATGGAGTCTGCAGCCAGATGGCCGCACCGTTGATCGCCCGGATGGTGCCGTTGTTGATGATGGTGTTGCCGATGCCAATGGGATTCACCGCTTCGGCGTCGCCAGCCGTGCCGCTAGACAATACGGTAGCGCCCTGCGCTATCGTCAAGGTGCTGTTGTCGTGGAATTCGATGGTGTTCTTGCCGTCGCCGTAACCGCCGCCATTCTTGGTCGTGGCCGCGTTCTGCACCAAGGCGCCCGACTGCAAGGTGATGTTCGCATTGTCGCCAAGCGAAATGGCCGGGGCGTTCCCCACCACCACTTGGGCATTTGACTGTACCGTCACCGTCGCGCCGGCATCCGCCGAACCCGTGCCAACCGTGCTGGTGTACGTCGACGTCGTGTCGCACGTCGTGTTATTGGACGCATCGGTAGTGCAGTTGGCGTACGCCTGCGACGCCAACAGGCTCAGCGAGGTCATGACAGCCAGGCAGACGCCCTTGTGCTGCGGCCATGCATGCTTGCCTGAAGCAGCAGGAGAGCCGGCGGTCAAGGCGTTGGCGCGAGTCGTTTCGTTTTTCATATTGGCCCTTGCATCAAGTGAGATTCCTTTTTCCGCAGCCCGACAAAAGGCCCCCCACGTCGATGCGGCGCATCGATGCAGACCCGTTTGAATGCAGTGCGGAAATTCAACTAGCGGTGCGCTGGCGAGCCATCCTCCTGGCTCGCTGCGGCGCTGCTGTTTCTATGACGCAATAGGATATCGATGAATCCGATATGGCCATTCAGACGATTCCTAAAAATAGAAAACAAAAAAAGGCAGATGACTGCTTTTTGTCCTTTACTGATATGGACTCGGTTTCGGCAATCATCCGTATGCCTCAACATGCTGTCATGATGAGGCATGACTGGCCTTAATTGACAATATGCACCGTGCAAGGCGAATCGGCGGGCTCAAAGCGCTCGCGTGCATGCAGCAGCACGCACATTGTCAAAAATATCCTCCGGCAAGCAATGGATCCTGAGGCGTCGTCTCGGGGGGTGGAATCGATCGCCGGCCGCCCGCGTCGGTTCGCGGACACATGCCTTCCTGGCATGCGGAGGAAAACGGAAAAAAGTTCAACGCAATAGCTTCATCTCGCAGGAACGCGCCACTACCACTTCACTCGAAAACCAAGGGTGCCTGTCACCTCGTGGCTGTCACCGAAGTGCGACAAGCCGGTCTTGCCCCGCACCTCGCCATAGATCGAGTACCGCCCCCAATCCAGCGAGCCCCCTATACCCAGGCCGCCCCACAGCCGTTCGTTGCGGCTGATGAAATCGGTGCCGGATACATCCACACGCGTGGCCCCCTCGAAGTCGCGATACAGGTTGGCGATCGCGTAAAGGTGGCTGTCGATCGGTCCGCGTGCGCCCTGCCAGGTGCTGCGATAGTCGATGGCAAGGCCGGCACGGCCGACCAGGTCCCTGCCCTGCTGCACGGACACGTTGGCGCCGTACACGTCGTCGAAAGCATTGAATGCCGCGCGGCCATAACTGACCTGTGCCTGCGGGATCAGCGACCATGCATCGCCAAGACGGAAACGTTGGCCCGCTTCCACGCCGACGGCATAACCGCTGCCGTGATCGCCATTCTTAAGCACCTGCGCGGCGGAGGTGGAATACAGGTCGCTGTCGAAGCGCGTCCAGCGCCATTGGCCATCCACGTAGAAACCGCCATCGCCATACCAGGTGAGCGTGGTGTTGATGCCATAGCTGTTGGTCTTGATGCGGCCGGTTCCGTACACCGACGTCACGTTGGACTGGTAACGACCGGCCTGCAGTGCTGCACCTGCCATCAGCGCACCACTTGAGGTATCCCCCAGCCTGGCGTCGATGCCGGCTTCCGTTTTCCAGGTGGAGATGCCGTAGTCGGCGCCGCTGGTGGTGACCTCCGGTTTATACGTCTGGCTGGCGCCTTGCACGCGCATCCACACGCCATCGTTGGGCGTCATGCTATCGGTGGCGGGCGTATTGCCCGCCCAGGTGCGATCGCTAACGCGCTCGTAAAGCGAGTCGACCGTGTTGATCTGCTGCAGCACGCCAGCATAAGCCTCATACAACGGCGCACCAGGCTGATAGAGCGGTGGCGTAGGATCACTGCCATTGATCAGTGCCGAGCGCAAATACCAGTCACCATCATTGGGCGTGCTTGTGCCCCCTTGATATAGGCGGTATGCATATGCCCCCGCCACCACGGCCTGCTGGCCCTGGAACACGTAATTGCCTTGCAACGCAAACGTGCCATTGGACGCACCCTGCACGTCGATCAGCTTGATGCCCTGCGTCGTCGGCGCGCCGGTGCCGCCAACATTGGCGACACGCACCACGCTGTTGCCCGACGTGCTGCCATGGACGATCAGTTGATCAAACGCGGCACGCGCATGACCGGCAAGCACGATGCACATGCGGAGCAGTTGCGATCACCCGACTCAAAGCCATAGCGCGGTCCCGCATCGCCAAGCTGCACACGTCTTGTGCGCGGCCTGCCCGTCGCTCTCCGGATCAATTGACACTCTCGCATTGAATGATAATAATTCTCATTCGCTAACAATGGCCTGACTGGCCGCCAACAAGCCGATTGGGAATGACACTCGATGGTTCTCTGCGCACTGCTGATAACGCTGTCCGGAGCGCTGCTCGTCTACCTTGCCCACCCGCAGCAGCGTCTTCGGCGCTCGGTTTTGCCTGTCGCCGTGCGCGTGGCAGGATGCGCGTTGCTCTTGGCCGGAACGCTGGCCTGGTGCGTTGCATCCGGCACCGGCGCAGGCGTGGCGAGCGCGTTGACGACGATGATGTGTGCGTGGGTGATGCTGCCGTATGTCGCCTGGTGGCGCGGCAAATACGCAGCGGTCGCGCGGGTGCATCCATGATGCTCGGCCGATGCCTGGCCGGCGCCCTGCTCGGCTTCCCCCTCGCCGCCCTGCTCCTGCGCCTGGCCTTGCATGCGCTGCCAGACGATGGCGCCCAGTGGATCATTCCGGCGCTGATTCTATTCTTTCCATTGTGGCTGACTTTGATGACGCTGGCGTTTGCCACTCGCAGCACGCAGCGCGTATGCGCCATTTTCGGCTGCGCCAATGCGGTGGCCTTCCTTATGGTTCGAGCGCTCGGATGAAAGCCGCCACGCTGCGAACCTTCCAGACCGTGCATACCTGGACTGGCCTGCTGGCTGGCTTCGCGCTGTTCGTGGCGTTTTATGCAGGCGCGCTTACGGTTTTCCACGATGCGATCGCCGCGTGGCAAAACCCGCCGTGGCGAAACGTTACCGATGCGAACGTTCCACTTACCGCCCTGATCGATCGTCTTGTTGCGCAACACCCGGAAGCGAAAGCCGACTTCGGCGTCGTGCTGCCTACTGATGCGTCGCACGCCGCCTATGCCTACTGGCAAGGCGGCGATGGCGCGCGCTTTGCCACCTACAGCAACATGGCCGCACCCAGCGACGAAGAGCCGGCGGGCCAGTTGGCCGATTTCATCTACGCGCTGCACGACTCGCTCGGCCTGCCGGTGCTGGGTCTTTATCTGATGGGTATCGTCAGCCTGCTTTATGGCCTGGCGTTGATATCGGGCGTGCTGATCCATCTGCCGCGACTGGTGCGCGATCTGTTCGCGCTGCGCACCGGTCGCAATCTGAAACGGCTCTGGCAGGACGCACATAACGCCATCGGCGTGCTGAGCCTGCCGTTCCACATTATTTTCGCGGTCACCGGCGCCCTGCTCTGCCTGTTCACGGTCACGCTTGCCGCGCTCAACACCATCGCCTTCGATGGCAAGTTGTACGATGCGTATGCGCAAGTCATCAACACAGCGCCGGTGATGGCACCCAGCAAGGTGCAGGCCGCCATGCTGCCGCCCGATGTGCTGGTCGAACACGCGCGGCAAGCCGCAAAGGCGGGCAACGTCACCAGCTTCGAGCCGGACTACCTGCATTACATGCATTACGGCGATCGCAATGCCGTGATCGAGGTGCGCGGACTGTCGCAGCACACACTCGGCACCTACGGCACGGTGGCGCTGTCCGCCGTCGATGGGCGTGTGCTGAGCAGGCATGTCGGCACTACGCACAGCATCAACGGCATCAGCAATTCGGCCATTTACGGCCTGCATTTCGGCAGCTTTGGCGGCGCCACCGTGCGCTGGCTGTATTTCGCATTGGGCCTTGGCGGCGCCTTCCTGTTCTATTCCGGCAACTTGCTGTGGATCGAATCGCGGCGCAAACGGCGGCATGTGGATCAACCGCGTCGAACGCGCATCATGGCGCGCGCCACGATCGGCGTATGCATTGGCACCTGCCTGGGCATTTCCGGTGCGTTTGCGGCGACGTGGGGGTCGATGCAACTTGGCATCGATGCCTTTATGCCGCAGCGTGTGGCGTGCTATGGCCTGTTCACTGCAAGCTGCTGCTATGCGAGTGTTCGATCGATTCCCCGCAGCGCGGTGGAACTGCTGCTTGCCACCGCCCTGTTGACCGCTGCGGTAGCACTGGCCGACTTGATCGGCAATGCGGGCATGCTCGCGCGCGATCTCACGCCACAAAGTCAGTCGGTGCTTGGCGTCGATCTGGCGGGCCTGGTCATGAGCCTGATTTTTGCGGCGCTGGCGCGCGCGGCGATGTGGCGTGCGCGCCAAGGCGATCCGCATAGCGTGTGGGCGCTCGCCTAACGGGATGCAAACCTCAACCTACTTTCCATCGGCAAGCCGACGCCAGCCGGACAATCCTGCAGGAGTTTCACATGTCCGTTGCAAGGCGCCACTCCGCTCGCAAAATACTTGCCGTTGTCATCACCAGCCTGCTGTTCAGTCATGCACAGGCGGATGAAGGCAATCCACAGCACGCCAAGACGCTGCAGGAAATCAGCGTATCCGCAGCAAGTCCGCTCGACGTCTATCGCACCAATGAAGCCGATACCGGCGCACTGGGCCAGCGCAGCCTGCTCGATACGCCTTTCAGCATTGCGCCGGTTACTGCCGACCTGATCCAGAACCGGCAAGCGATCGACATCAACGAAGCGTTTGCAGCCGACCCTGGCGTTACGCCGGTCGCCAGCGGTTATGCGGGCGAATCGTCCGGGTTCGCCGTGCGCGGCCTCGCGGTGGATCTGCTCAATGGCTACAAGATGGACGGCTTGTCGATTCCAAACTGGGGCAGCGACCTGCCGCTGGAGCCTTTCAGCCAGATCGAACTTTTGAAGGGGCCAGGCGGTTTCATGTACGGCTTCGGGCAGCCGGGCGGTATCTTGAACTTTGTTTCCAAGCCGCCTACCGCCAAGCCGTATGCCAGTTTCACGCTGGGCTATCTTTCCGATGGCGTATTCAAGGAAGCGGCCGATGTTGGCGGCACGCTGAGCGGGTGGGGTTATCGCGTCAATCTGGTGCACGAAGACGGCAATACCTTCGTGCATGACGGACACATCCGGCGCAATGCCGCGTCGCTCGCGTTGACCCGCGACATCACCGCCAACCTGCATTGGCATTTCAACGGCATCTATCAGGATCGCGAGGTGCGCGGCGCCTATTACGGCATCATCCTGGGCCAGGATTACGGCTATTCGCTCGCCGAACCGGTGCGCGTGCCGGCGCCGCTGCCGGGCGATCAACGCGTCAGCCAGCCCTACACCGGCTACCAGACGTCATATCGCGTGGCGAACACCGGCCTGAAATGGGATATCTCGCCCGACTGGAGCTTCAAGCTCGACTACAGCTACGCCAAGCAGACACGCGAAAACCGCGACAGCGCCATCATTCTCACCGACAACCAGGGCGGTTACACCGATCTCAATTACCTGGGCTATTCGCGCTACAGCTACCAACAATGGCAAGGCATGTTCAGCGGCGCCGCCACCACCGGCCCAGTCAAGCATGCGCTGGCGTTCGGCGCATCCTGGCAGCAACTGGATGCGCATTACCCGCTGGATTGGAGCGGCAGCGTGGGCCAGGTGCTGGGCACCGGCAGCATCTACGATCCACCGCTGCTGCCCAACCCCGACACGCCACTGAGCAAGGCGACTTATCTGGCGGAAACCACCACGCAGCGTTCCTTGTTCGCCAGCGACACGCTGACGTTCTCGCCGCATTGGTCTGCCCTGCTCGGCCTGCGCTACATCGATTACGTCGATACAGCATATGGCGCCGGGAGCACGGTGCCCACGGCGCGCTACAACCAGAAGCCGGTCACGCCCACGGCGGCCTTGCTGTACAAGCCCGTCGCGCCGGTGACGCTGTACGCCAGTTACGTGCAATCGTTGGAGCAGCCCGGCAGCGCACCGCAAAGCGCCGTCAATGCGTACCAGACGTTCGCCCCCACCACCAGCAGGCAATTCGAACTCGGCGCAAAAGCCGACTTCGATACGTGGAGCACGAACCTCGCGTTATTCCAGGTACAGCGCGGCCTGCAATACCTCAACAGCGGCAACGTGTATGTGCAGGATGGCCAGACGCGTTATCGCGGCCTGGACTTTTCCAGCCAGGCCACACTCGGCAAAAACTGGACCGTGCTGGGCGGCGTGATGTACCTGGATGCCCTCAACGTGCGGGCGGCGTCGAGTGTGGACGGCAAGCGCGCTTACGGTGCGCCGCGCCTGCAGGGCAATGTGTATGTGGAATACGCTGTACCTGCCGTGCCGGGCCTGGTGCTGACCGCCGGTGGCCGATACGTGGGCAAGGAGGCGATCGAAGCGGACAACAGCAACTTTATCGGCGCGTATCACAGCTTTGATCTGGGTGCGCGTTATGCCAGCACGCTGGGAAGCCATGCCGTCACGTATCGCGTTGGCGTCGACAACCTGGCCAACGAGAAATATTGGCTGACCAGTTTTGGGTTCATTCTCAACCAGGGTACGCCGCGGACGGTGCGGGCGAGTATGACGGTGATGCTTTGAATGCCTGCAACTGGCAGCGCGGCATGGTCTTTCCGCCTGGCCCAGTGATGACCGACGCGACCGGAACGAAAAAAGGGGCTTTCGCCCCTTTTTTCAAGGATCCACGGACATTCAAGGACGTCCGCGTATCGATATTTGGAGCGGGAAACGAGACTCGAACTCGCGACCCCGACCTTGGCAAGGTCGTGCTCTACCAACTGAGCTATTCCCGCATTGGAGCCGCGCATTTTAGCGACTGAAACGAAACCGTCAAGCGTTCTTGTCCTGTTCCGGCGCAGACCGCGTGGCGGCCATGGCGTCTTCGTGCAGGGCCGGCCAGGCGGCGCGCAGGTAATGCAGGCCCGACCAGATGGTGAGCACGCCGGCCAGCACCAGCAGGCCCTCGCCGATGTGGTACAGGCGCAGGGCTTCGGCTTCCTTTTCGTGCTGCAGGATCAGCACGATCAGCGCCACCATTTGCATCACCGTCTTCAGCTTGCCGATGAACGCCACGCGCACGGTGGCGCGCATGCCGACCTCGGCCATCCATTCGCGCAAGGCGGAAATGCTGATCTCGCGACCCACGATGATGGCCGAGGTCACCGCCATCACGATGCCGGACCAGTCGCCGCGGTGGGACGCCACCAGCAGGAACAGCGTCACGGCCACCATCAGCTTGTCCGCAACCGGGTCCAGGAAGGCGCCGAATTTGGAGGTCAAGCCCATGCGGCGGGCGAGATAGCCATCGAGCCAGTCGGTGACGGCCGCCAGGGCGAACACGATGGCGGCCGTGATGTTGTGGCCGCGAAACGGCAGGTAGAACACCAGCACCATCACCGGCAGCAGCGCTACGCGGAACAGCGTCAGCCAAGTCGGTAGATTGATGCGCATGGGCTCCTTCCAATAGGGGTGCAGTGTCTCACGAACGCGCGTGATCAGGCATGGAGTGCGTCATAGATACGCTCGGCCAGGCTGCGGTCGATGCCTTTTACTTGCATCAGTTCCTCGACACCGGCCGCTTCCACGCCCGCCAAACCACCGAATGCCTTCAGCAAGGCGGCGCGGCGGCGTGCGCCGACGCCTTGCACGTCCTCCAGCACACTACGCTCGCGCGCCTTCTCCCGGCGCTTGCGATGTCCGCTGATGGCAAAGCGATGCGCCTCGTCGCGCACCGCCGCCACCAAGTGCAGCGCAGGCGATGTCGGCCCGGGGTGAATCTCGCGACTGGAGCCGGCCAATACCAGCGTTTCCTCCCCTGCGCGCCGGCCCGGGCCCTTGGCCACGCCAACCACTTCGATGCCGGTGATGCCCAGCTCGCGCAAGACGTCCAGCGCTTGCGCCACCTGCCCGGTGCCACCGTCGATCAGCAGTACGTCGGGGCGGACGCCCTCGCCTTCGGCCACCTTGCGGAAACGGCGGGTGAGCGCCTGATGCATGGCGGCGTAGTCGTCGCCGGGCGTGATGCCGGCGATGTTGAAGCGGCGGTAATGCGATTTCTCCGCCCCTTCCGGCCCGAACACGACGCATGAGGCCACCGTGGCTTCGCCGCGCGTATGGCTGATGTCGAAGCATTCGATGCGCTTGGGCGGTTCGTCCAGGCCGAGCACGTTCTGCAGATCATCGAAGCGCGTGCCCAGGGTCTGGCGGCTGGCGATGCGCGAGGTGAGCGAGGCCTGCGCGTTGCGTTCGGCCATCTGCAGGAACTGCGCACGATCGCCGCGCACACGCGTCTTGATTTCCACCGCATGGCCGCATTGCTGCGTGAGCATGTCGCTGAGCAGTTGTTCGTCTTCGATCGCCTCGCCCAGGATGATCTCGCGCGGTACCGGCCGATCCAGGTAGTACTGCGCGGTGAACTGGGCCAGCACGTCGGCGGGTTCGGCATCCAGCGGCAGGCGCGGGTAGAAATCGCGCGTGCCGAGGCTGATGCCGTTGCGGAAAAACAACACGCTGACGCAAGCGATGCCCGATTCGATGCGGCAGGCGATCACGTCCATGTCCGCCGTCGCGCCTTGCACATGGTTCTGCGCATGCAGCTTGCGCAAGGTGGCGATCTGGTCGCGCAGGGCGGCGGCGCGTTCGAAGTTCAACGCGGTACTGGCCTGTTCCATCGCGGCCACCAGTTCGTCGATCACCGCGCTGCCGCGGCCTTCCAGGAACATCTCGGCGTGGCGCACGTCGTTGCGGTAATCCTCGGCGCTGATCAGGCCCACGCAAGGCCCGGTGCAGCGGCCGATCTGGTATTGCAGGCAGGGCCGCGAACGATTGCGGAAATAGCTGTCCTCGCATTGACGCACTTTGAACAACTTTTGCATCAGGTTGAGGCTTTCGCGCACGGCGAAGGCGCTGGGGAATGGACCGAAGTAGCGCCCCGGCTGGTTGCGCGCACCGCGGTGGAAGGCCAGGCGCGGATAGTCCTCGCCCCCGGAGAGATAGATGTACGGATAGCTTTTGTCGTCGCGCAGCAGGATGTTGTAGCGCGGCTTCAGCGCCTTGATCAGCTGGGATTCCAGCAGCAGCGCCTCGGCCTCGGTACGGGTGACGGTAATTTCGCAGCGGGCGATCTGCGACACCATCGCCGCGATGCGCGGCTCCATGCGCGGCTTGAGGAAATAGCTGCCCACCCGCTTCTTGAGGCTGCTGGCCTTGCCTACGTACAGCAGTTCGCCGCCCTCGTCGAAGTAACGATAGACGCCGGGCGAGGTGGTGAGCGTACTGACAAAGGCCTTGCCGTCGAAGGCCTGGGAGGAAGCGGGCTGCATGGGGCAGGATTTTAGCCCGATTGCCAGATTTTCAATGCCTGCCGTTCAGCCCGTGCGCAGGCGCTGCAGCAGGCCCTGGACGCCGCGCTCGGCCAAGGCCACCGATTGCGCGAAAGCGGTGAGTTCCTCGTAGTAGGGATCGGGAAAATCCCGTGGCGGCGTGGCGCCGGCCCAATCCAGAAACAAGGCCAGCCGGTCGTGCACGTTGCCGCCGAAGACGCGCCGCATGTCGCACAGGTTGTTGCTGTCCATCGCCAGCAGTAGGTCGTAGCGCTCGGCATCGTCGGCGCACAGTTGGCGGGCGCGATGCGGTTCCAAGTCGTAGCCGGCAGATGCCGCAGCGGCGCGCATGCGCGGGTCGGCCTGTTCGCCCGCATGCCAGCCGCCGGTACCGCAGGACGCCACTTCAACGCCCAGCCCGGCTTCTGCGAGGTGTTTGCGGGCAACCGCCTCGACCAGTGGTGAGCGGCAGATGTTGCCGAGGCAGACAAACAGAACGGACGCAACAGTCACGCTTGCATACCTTGAAAGTTAACGATGGCTTTCATAACATGATAGCAAAATACGCTATCAATACCGCCATGAAGGCTAAACACAGCAGGACGCTGGAATCCATCTATGCCGTTCCCACCCTCGGCAGCGTCCTTTTCGCCGAAGTCGAAGCATTGATAGTCGCCCTAGGTGCAATGGCGCGCTAACTTAAGCGCGTGTCTCGACGCTTGTCGTGATACGCCCCCTCCCCTGCGACAGTAGGGGAGGGCTGGGGTGGGGTTGCTTGTGCTTTAGCGTGCAGCCGAATGTCGCCATGACTTCTGATAGCAAGACACACATGGCGGCGACGTCTGGTTCCGCTCGCTGCGCTCGCACCCCACCCTAGCCCTCCCCTACTTCGCAGGGGAGGGGACGCATCCTGGCGAGCGAGGCGTGCACGCTAAAGTTAGTGCCATTGGCCCTAGGTGGAGACATTCGAGAAGGCAGCGGATCGCGTGTCGTCTTTGAGCTAGCCGGCGCACGCATCTATCTGCACCGCCCGCATCCAGGAAAAGAGGCAAAAAAGTACCAGGTGGAAGAATTGCGAAAATGGCTGATCGAGAAAGGCATCCACCCATGAACAGCATGACGTACAAGGGCTATACCGCACGCATCGACTTCGATGAAAGCGACAATATCTTTGTGGGGCGCGTGCTAGGCATCAAAGACAACATCGGCTTTCATGGCAAGTCCGTAAGTGAACTGACCAAAGACTTCCATGCCGCCATCGAGCACTACCTGGTTGACTGCAAGGCAACGGGCCGCAAGCCGGAGCGGTCGTATTCCGGCAATCTCATGCTGCGTATTTCGCCGGATGTTCACGCCCATGTCGCCACCAGGGCGGCCGTGCACCGCAAGAGCATCAATGAGTGGGTCGAAGAAGTACTTGCAAACGCCAGATAGCCCTCACTTGCCCAGCCAAGCCTCGGCCCGCTGCAAATCGGCTTCCGTATCGATACCCGGCGGAAACGGCTCGGGCGTCATTCGGACGGCAATGGCATAGCCGTGCTCCAGCACCCGCAACTGCTCCAGCGACTCAGCCTGCTCCAACGGCGTGCGTGCCAGACCGGCGTATTGCTGCAGGAATCCCGCACGATACGCATAGATACCAATATGCCGCAGAAACGGCACCGCCTCCGGCAGCTTGTCGCGATCTAGCGCAAACGCGTCCCGCGCCCACGGTAGCGGCGCGCGGCTGAAGTACATGGCGCGGCCTTGCGATGAGCAGACCAGTTTCACCACATGGGGGTCGAACAGCTCATGCGCATCCACGATCGGCGTGGCGAGCGTCGCCATCGGGGCGTTGTCTTCGGCAAGCGCTTGCGCCACTTCGCGGATGCCGGCCGCGGGCGCAAAGGGTTCGTCGCCCTGCAGGTTCACCACGACGGTGTCCGGCGGCCAGCCATAATGCGCCGCGCATTCGGCGAGGCGATCACTGCCGGAGGCATGCTCGCTGCGGGTCATGCAGACATCCACGCCCTGCTCCGCCAACACGTCGACGATGCGCTCATCGTCGGTTGCCACGACGACTTGCGTGGCGCCGGCCTGCAAGGCGCGCCAGGCAACGCGCACGATCATCGGCACGCCGCCGATCAGGCGCAGGGGCTTGCCTGGAAGGCGGGTGGAGCCGTAGCGGGCGGGAATGGCGACGATGAAGTGGGGGATGGTTGGCATGTGTGTCGTCGAGCAGGTTGATGGCGTGGCCGCATCGCCATCCCGGTGAAAACCGGGGCGGCGAAGCAGATGGCTCTGCGCGAGAGATTAGCTCAACGCAAACCCGCAACCGTTGGCCAGTTCCATGAACCCTGGGAATGAGGTTGCGACATTGGCGCAGTCACGAATCGTCACCGCGCCTTGCGCCACCAATCCTGCCACGGCAAAGCTCATCGCAATGCGATGATCGCCATGGCTTTCCACCGTGCCGCCCTCGATCGCGCCGCCATCGATGATCGCACCGTCCGGCGTCTCCTCGATGCGAACGCCAAGCGCGCGCAGGCCCGCGGCCATGGTGGCGATGCGATCCGATTCCTTGACGCGCAGTTCTGCAGCGCCACGCACCACGGTGCGTCCCTTCGCCAACGACGCAGCCACAAACAAGGAGGGAAACTCATCGATCATGTCCGGCACCAGCGCTTCCGGTAGCTCGATGCCATGCAAGGGTGCGTGCCGCACGACCAGGTCGCCCACGGCTTCGCCGCCGCTTTCACCTTGATTCTCGATGCGAATATCGGCGCCCATCAGGCGCAAGGCGTCAAGCAAACCGGTGCGGCGCGGATTCAAACCCACCGCGGGCAGGCGCAAGACCGAGCCCGGCAGGATGCTCGCCGCGACCAGGAAAAAAGCTGCCGAGGAAAAGTCCGCCGGCACGACCACATCCGTGGCGCGCAGACGATGACCGCCCTCAAGCCTGGCATGGCCGGGCGAGAACTCGATCGGCCAGCCGAACGCCTGCAGCATGCGTTCGGTGTAATCGCGCGTGGGGTGCGGTTCGATCACCTCGGTGCTGCCTTCGGCATACAGGCCGGCAAGCAACAGGGCGGACTTCACCTGGGCGCTGGCCACCGGCAATTCATAGCGGATGCCGTGCAGCTTGCGTCCGCCCCGTACATGGAGCGGCGGCAAGCCTTCGCTGGTGTCGATGTGTGCACCCATCTTCGCCAACGGCTCGGTCACGCGGCGCATCGGGCGCTTGGAAAGCGATTCGTCGCCGATCAGGGTGCTGTCGAAAGCCTGCCCTGCCAGCAAGCCGGCGAGCAGACGCATGCCGGTACCGGCATTGCCGCAGTCGAGTGGCTTATCCGAGGCACGCAAACCGTGCAAGCCCACGCCATGCACGATGCGCTCGCCGGATGACGGCGCCTCGATCCGCACGCCCAGTTGCGCCAGCACGGCGGCGGTTGCGCGCGTATCCTCGCCTTCCAGAAAACCACGGATGTGCGAAGTGCCATCGGCGATGGCAGACAGCATCATGGAGCGATGCGATACCGACTTGTCGCCAGGTACGACGACACTGCCATGCAAGGCCGTTGCGGGCCGGCTGACCCAATCCAGACGTTGCGCGCCGCTCATGGCAGGGCCACCGGATAGGCGCCGAGCACACGCACCTGCGCGGCGTGCGGCCCCATGTCCTTCAAGGCTGCCTGCAGCGGCGCGTCATCGATATGGCCGGAAACATCGATGAAGAAGGCGTACTGCCATTTGCCGGTGTGTGCCGGACGCGATTCAATGCGATTCAAGCTGACCCCATGTTTGGCGAACGGGCTCAGGATTTCATAGAGCGCGCCCGGTTTGTCGTTGACGGTAATCAATAGCGATGTGCGATCGTTGCCGGATGACGGAAACAGCGAACGGCCGATCACCAGGAAGCGCGTGGTGTTGTCGGCGCGATCCTCGATCGCCTGGGCCACGGTCTTCAAACCATAGACCTTCGCCGCGGTGGCGCCGGCAATGGCCGCCGCATCATCGGCGTGGCGCGCCAGGCGCGCGCCTTCGGCATTGCTGTGCACGGCGATGCACTCCGCATTCGGCAGATTGACGCGCAACCAGGTCTTGCACTGCTGCAAGGATTGCGCATGGCCGTAGACGCGCTTGATGCCTTCCAGCGAATCGCGCTGCGAGAGCAGGCATTGATGCACGCGCAGCTCCACCTCGCCGCAGATGCGCGCCTCGGAGGTCAGGAACATGTCCAGCGTCATCTGGATCATGCCTTGCCCGGAATTTTCCACCGGCACGACGCCGAAATCGGCGTGGCCCGCGGCAACTTCCTGGAACACTTCTTCGATGCTGCCCAGCGGCAAGCCATACGCGGCATGCCCAAAATGCTTGCGCACGGCCTGTTCGCTGAAGGTGCCCTCAGGGCCGAGATAACCCACCTTGAGCGGATCTTCCTGCGCAAGGCAGGACGACATGATTTCGCGGAACAGGCGCACCATCTCCGTATCGGACAATGGTCCGTGGTTACGGTCCACCACCATGCGCAGCACGTGCGCCTCGCGTTCGGGACGGTAATAGTCGATCGCCGAAAGCCCCTCGCCTTTTACCTTGGCCACCTCGCGGGCCCAGTTGGCGCGCTCGGAGATCAGCTCCTGGATCTGCCGGTCGATGCTGTCGATGCGGTCCCGCACCTGCACCAGCGATAGCTTGGGTTCGTTCATGCGATGGATGTCCGGACGTAAAGAAGGCTAGTCGACGAGTGTATCAGCCATGCCGACGCGCGAAATCGCGCATGAAATCCACCAGCGCCTGTACGGCTTCCAGCGGCACCGCGTTGTACAGCGACGCACGCATGCCGCCCAGCGCCTTGTGGCCTTTCAGCGCCATCAACCCGGCCGCTTCCGATTCCTGCAGGAAGGCGGCGTCGAGCGCGCTGTCGTGCAAGTTGAACGGTATGTTCATGCGCGAGCGCACGGGCGGATCGATGGGATTGCGATAGAAGCCACCGGAGCCGTCGATGGTGGCATAGAGCAGTTCGGACTTCTGGCGATTGCGTTCGGCCATCGCGGCGAGGCCGCCGTTCTCCTTCAACCACTCGAAGGTCAGCCCGGCGAGGTACCAGCCCCAGGTGTTGGGGGTGTTGAGCATGGAATCGTGGGCCGCGTGCTCGATGTAGCGGAAAATCTTCGCCGCCGGCCGCATCGGCCGTTCGAGCAGGTCACGACGGATAATGATCAGCACCAGGCCGGAAGGGCCGATGTTCTTCTGCGCGCCGGCATAGATCAGCCCATAGCGGCTGACGTCGATGGGGCCGGAAAGAATGTCCGACGACATGTCCGCCACCAGCGGCACGTCGCCCACCTCGGGCACCTGCTTGAATTGCACACCGTGGATGGTCTCGTTGGTGGCGATATGCACGTAGGCCGCCTTCGGATCGAGCTGCCAGGTCTCGCGCGCCGGCATGCGCAGGAAGTTGTCGGCCTTGCTGGTCGCCGCCACGTTGACGCGCACGTAGGGTGCGCCTTCGTTGGCAGCCTTCTCGCTCCAATGGCCGGTGATGATGTAGTCGGCGCTGTCGCCTTCGCGCGCGATATTCATCGGAATCTGAGCGAAATGCTGCGTCGCCCCGCCCTGCTCGAACAACACGGCGTAGTCGTCAGGGATGCCCATCAGTTCGCGCAGGTCCGCTTCCACCTGCTGGGCCATGGCGATGAAGCGCTTGCCGCGATGGGATTGCTCCATCACCGAGGCGCCGCTGCCGTTCCAATCCAGCAGCTCGCGCTGCGCGCGTTCGAGTACCGGCAAGGGCAATGCCGCCGGACCTGCGCTGAAATTCCAAACCCTGCTCACGCACCGGTTCCTGTCTTGAAATATCGCTGCATTATGCCGCGACGCAGCAACCAAACGTCAATGCGCGTGCAATAACAACATGAGCGCAATGCCTAAGGCCAGCAGCGCGGCGGTGGCAATCAACCACCAGACTTCCCCGCGCGGGCCGGCCACGTCTTCCGGCAGGGGTTCGGCCGGCTCAGGCGGAAGCACGATTTCCGGTTCGGGCTCCAAGCCCGGCGCATCGACCAGAAAACGATGCATGCCGATGCCGATCTGATCGCCCGGCAACAGTACGGTCTGTTGCACGGCAGTGCCATTGACACGTGCCGGATAGCGTCCCTCGACTGGCTGGCCGCTTTCCATGCGCAACTGGCCATCGCGCCAGAAGATCGCCACCGCGGCGGATTCGCCTTGCGGAAGATCCAGCGGAACACGTCCTTGCGGTCCCAGTTCCAGGCGATCGGCCAGGGGCAGTACCTGCCCGGAAAGCGGTCCGGCGACGGCACGCAGCGCGACCGTGCAACGCTCGTGCTCGGGCATGCCAGGTGCAGCGCGCCCGCTCGGGTTTTCGTCCGCACACAGCAACATGCGGCAGTCGCCCACACTCAAGGTGTCGCCGGCACGCAGCATGGCCCGCTCGCGTACCGGGCGCGCATTGACGTACACACGGGTGGTATCAGGCAATACGTCGAGCACCCAGCCACGCTTGTCCACACTGATGCGCAAGTGATGCGGTGCAGCCTGGGTGGCAGCCAGGACCAGGTCGTTGTCCGAATCGCTGCCGATGCGCAACAGCGCCTGATTCCAGCGGAAAACAGCCCTGGTTGAGTTGGGAAACTCGATACGCATGAAAGGCCCGGCCACGTGACCGCGGGACTCTAACAGATGCACAGAAAATATCGACAGCATTTGCGTTTATGATGCGCGGTTGATCTGTTTGAGTACCACCATGCCCCGCATCGACATCCGCCGTCCGCACCGCCTGTCATCCTCCGAGGCCCATGCCGTGATCGACCACGTCGCCACGCGCATGCGGGAGAAATTCCAGGTCACGACACAATGGCAGAGCGACAGCACCCTCACGTTTCAGCGCCCCGGCATCAGCGGCAGGATCGCGATCGCCGCCGATGAAATTCACGTGAGCGCCGAGCTCGGCATGCTGCTCTCGCCGCTCAAGGGCATGATCGAGCAGGAAATCCGGCGCAAGCTGGACGAGCATTTCAGCTGAGCGCGGGGGATTTTCTTTGACCCGCCCCCGTTACGTGGCATAATGGATGGCTTACGCGGCCATGGTGGCCCGCGCACACCTCCCGGAACGCATGGCCAAAGACGACGTCATTGAAATGGATGGTACGGTCATCGAGACCCTGCCCAACACCATGTTTCGAGTAAAGCTGGAAAACGGCCACGTCGTGATTGCCCATATCTCCGGCCGCATGCGCAAGCATTACATCCGCATCCTCACCGGCGACAAGGTCAAGGTGGAAATGACGCCCTACGACCTCACCAAGGGCCGCATCACCTACCGCATGAAGTAACCACGGCGGTGTCGCCATAAAAAAAGCCGCGCTGCACAAGCGCGGCTTTTTTGTTGCTGCGAACGATCCCCTCAGGAGATCGTCGCCGGTACCGGCTCGGCCGCTTCCGTGCTGACCGCCAGCTCGCCATCCTTCACGCTCAGGCTCACCTTGCCGCCGTCGGCCAGCTTGCCGAACAGCAGCTCGTCGGCCAGCACGCGCTTGATCTTCTCCTGGATCACGCGCGCCATCGGGCGGGCACCCATCTGCGGGTCGAAGCCATGCTCGGCCAGCCAGCGGCGGGCGTCGGCATCCACGTCCAGCGACACGTGCTTCTCGCTGAGCTGCGACTCCAGCTCGATCAGGAACTTGTCGACCACGCGCAGAATGTGGTCGAAGTCCAGCGGGGTGAACTGGATGATCGCATCCAGGCGATTGCGGAACTCCGGAGTGAAGGTGCGGCGGATCACTTCCATCGCGTCCATCGAGTGGTTCTGCTTCACGAAACCGATGCTGCGGCGGGATGCCTGCTGGGCGCCGGCGTTGGTGGTCATCACCACCACCACGTTCTTGAAGTTCGCTTCGCGGCCGTTGGTATCGGTCAGCACGCCGCGGTCCATCACCTGCAGCAGGATGTTGAACACATCCGGATGCGCCTTCTCGATCTCGTCCAGCAGCAGCACGGCGTGCGGATGCTTGGTCACCGCCTCGGTCAGCAGGCCGCCCTGGTCGAAGCCGACGTAGCCCGGAGGTGCGCCGACCAGGCGCGAGACCGAATGCGCTTCCATGTACTCGGACATGTCGAAGCGGATCATCTCGATGCCGAGCTGCATGGCGAGCTGCTTGGTGACTTCCGTCTTGCCCACGCCGGTGGGGCCGGCCAGCAGGAAGCAGCCGATCGGCTTGGATGGATCGGCCAGGCCCGAACGCGCCATCTTGATCGAGGCCGCCAGGGCTTCGATGGCCGGATCCTGCCCGAACACCACCATCTTGAGGTTGCGTTCCAGGTTCTTCAGCACGTCACGGTCGGACGCCGACACCTGCTTGGCCGGAATGCGCGCCATCTTGGCGACGATGTATTCCACCTCCGGCACGTCGATCTTGCCGGTGCGCTGGTCGACCGGCAGCAGGCGCTGGCGTGCGCCGGCCTCGTCGATCACGTCGATGGCCTTGTCGGGCAGCAGGCGGTCGGGAATGTGCTTCACCGACAGATCCACCGCGGCCTTGAGTGCTTCCACCGTGTAGGACACGTTGTGGTGTTCCTCGAAGCGCGACTTCAGCCCTTTGAGGATCTCCAGGCTTTCCGCCACGCTGGGTTCGACCACGTCGATCTTCTGGAAGCGGCGTGCGAGGGCACGGTCTTTCTCGAAGATGCCGCGGAATTCCTGGAACGTGGTGGAGCCGATGCAGCGCAGCTCGCCCGAGGCCAGCATGGGCTTGATCAGGTTGCTGGCATCCATGGTGCCGCCCGAGGCGGAACCGGCGCCGATGATGGTGTGGATCTCGTCGATGAACAGCACTGCGCCCGGCTGCTTCTTCAGCTGGCCGATGACCGCCTTCAGGCGCTTCTCGAAATCGCCGCGGTACTTGGTGCCGGCCACCAGTGCGCCCAGGTCCAGCGCCCAGATGGTGGCGTTTTCCAGCACCTCCGGCACCTCGCCGTCGACGATGCGCTTGGCCAGGCCTTCGGCCAGGGCGGTCTTGCCCACGCCGGCCTCGCCGACATAGAGCGGATTGTTCTTGCGGCGGCGGCATAGCACCTGAATGGTGCGTTCGATCTCGTCCTGGCGGCCGATCAGCGGATCGATCTTGCCTTCCAGCGCCAGCTCGTTGAGGTTGGAGGCGTACTCGCTGAGCGGATTGCCCTTGCCCTCGCCGCCTTCCTCGGCGTCGCGCTCGCCGCCCGGCATGCCGCTGGAGGGCTCGTCGCCGATCTTGGCGATGCCGTGCGAGATGTAGTTGACCACGTCCAGGCGCGTGATTTCCTGCTGGTGCAGGAAATACACCGCGTGCGAATCCTTTTCGCCGAAGATCGCCACCAGCACGTTGGCGCCGGTGACCTCTTTGCGGCCGGAGGATTGCACGTGGTACACCGCGCGCTGCAGTACGCGCTGGAATCCCAGCGTGGGCTGCGTATCGCGCTCGTCACCGTGCGGCAGCACCGGCACGGTCTCGGCGATGATTTTTTCCAGCTCATGGGTCAGCCGCGGAAGGTCCGCACCGCAGGCGCGCAAGGCGCCCAGCGCCGACTGGTTTTCCGTGAGGGCGAGCAGCAGGTGTTCCACGGTCATGAACTCGTGGCGTTGCTCGCGGGCCTGCTTGTAGCACTGGCCGATGGTGACTTCGAGATCCTTGCTGAACATCCGGACCTACTCCACTGCTAATGTTGGGCGGCTTCACCGCGATAGATGCAAGATGGGGGCCAAAAAGGCCTGCTCAATATCTCAGTGCACGAACCGCCTTGACCAAAATTTGAACAGTTCCTCAAACCTTCTCCATCGTGCATAACAGAGGATGCTGGTTGGCACGTGAATATTCGTTCACCTGGGTGACCTTGGTTTCCGCCACTTCGCGGGTGAACACCCCGCACACGCCCTTACCGCGGGTGTGTACGTGCAACATGATCTGTACCGCCTTCTCCTGGTCCATGCCAAAGAACATCCGAAGTACTTCGACCACGAAGTCCATCGGCGTGAAGTCATCATTGAGCAGCAAAACCTGAAACAAAGGCGGACGCGCCACCTCGGGTTTCGATACTTCGACGGTGAGACCATGCCCACTGCCGTGTTCGTGTTCGGATTCGTTCGCCATGCTTTAAAAGTGGATTCGGGCCTGTTCGGTTGCAGTATACGCCTGCCGATTATTTTGCTACCCGGCGAGTCGCCTTGAGGTAATGGCACAATAACGTTATTTCCAGTCCCCTTCCCCAGGGTCTTTTGACTCGAACATGACAATACCCGGCAACTCCAACCATGACGTATGGCGTCCGCATGTGACCGTCGCTTGCGTCGTGACCGACGGCGACCGCTATCTCATGGTTGAAGAAGAGGTCAATGGCGGCATCGCCTATAACCAGCCGGCGGGGCATCTGGATGACGCAGAGAGCCTGCAGCAGGCGGCCGTGCGCGAAACGCGGGAAGAAACCGGCTGGACCGTGGCGCTGACGCATTTCGTCGGCGCGCACCAATGGCGCAGCACGGAACATGGCGACGTGATCGTGCGCTTCACCTTTGCGGCCAGACCATTAACGCATGATCCTCAGCAACCGCTCGATACGGGCGTTCGCCGCTCGCTATGGCTGACGCGCGATGAGATCGCCGCCCTGGGCGAGCGCCTGCGCAGCCCGATGGTGCTGATGAGCATCGACGCCTGGCTGGCCGGACAGCGGCTGCCGCTGTCCGTCGTGGCCAGCCTGATGCTGGGCGGCGCGGCGCCATGAAAGTGATGCTGGGCATTTCCGGCGGCGTGGACTCCTCGGTCGCCGCGCTGCTGCTGCAACAGGCCGGCCACGCGGTGGAAGGCCTGTTCATGCAGAACTGGGAAGAGGACGACCGCAACGGCCCCTGCACTGCCGATGCGGACCGCAAGGACGCCGTGGCCGTGTGCGGCCGTCTGGGCATCCCTTTCCATGCCCGCAACTTCGCCGCCGAATACTGGGACGGCGTGTTCGAGCACTTCCTGGCCGAATACCGCGCCGGGCGCACGCCCAATCCGGACGTGCTCTGCAACCGCGAAATCAAGTTCAAGACCTTCCTGGCGGAGGCGCGCGCGCTGGGAGCGGAAAAAATCGCGACCGGCCATTACGCACGGGTGGATTGCCGGGATGGCGCCTACCGTCTGCTGCGCGCGGTGGATGCCAGCAAGGACCAGACCTACTTTCTGCATGCCCTGGGGCAGGACCAGCTGGCCGCCACCCTGTTCCCGGTGGGCGAGATCGAAAAATCGCGGGTGCGCGAGATGGCCCGCGCGGCAAGCCTGCCGACCCACGCCAAGAAGGACTCCACCGGCATCTGCTTCATCGGGGAGCGCGATTTCCGTCAGTTTCTGACGCAATACATCCCTGCCCGCCCCGGCGAGATGCGCAGCCCGGACGGGCGCCTGATCGGCGAACACCAGGGCGCGATGTACTACACCCTGGGGCAGCGCAACGGCCTTGGCATCGGTGGGCGTCAAAATGCCGGCGGCGAGCCCTGGTACGTGGTCGGCAAGGATGTCGCCAGCAACGTGCTCTATGTGGCCCAGGGCGGCGAGAACGAATGGCTGCAATCCCGTCGGCTCATCGCCGAAACACCCACCTGGGTGGCTGGTGCGCCGCCGGCGCAGGCCTTCCGCTGCACCGCCAAGACCCGTTACCGGCAGCACGACCAGGCTTGCGAGGTATCCGTGCACAATGGGCGGCTGGAGGTGCGGTTCGACGAACCGCAACGCGCCGTCACGCCCGGCCAGTCGGTGGTGTTCTATGCCGGCGAGGCATGCCTGGGCGGCGCGGTGATCGCCGCCACCGACGCGGCCTACGGCGGCCTGGCTCATGAAACTGCAAAGGAAGTCCAGCAGCGTGTTTGAAGCTTTTGCCATCAACGAGGAACGTGTGCTGGCCTTGGCCGGCCTGTTCCAGGCCTCCGCCCTGGCGCATCAGCTGGCCAACGAAGGACGCTGCGACGACCTGGCCCTGGACGCCAGCCTGGCCAGCGTGTTCCGCATCGATGCGCCGTCCGTGGTCGGCGTATACGGCAACGTCTCAGGCATCCGCCTGGGGCTGCGCACGCTGATCGGGCAGCTGGATGAGAACAGCCGCGACATGGCGATCACGCGCATGGTGGTCACCATCATGCGCCTGGAGCGAAGCCTTGCGCACCGCAAGGACCTGCTCGATCACCTGCAGCAGGGCCTGCTTTCCACCAAGCGGCAGGCGGATCATTTCGGCCTGAGTTCGCCGCAGGTGTTCACCCGGCTGGCCGAGTTGTATGCCAGCACGCTGTCCACACTCAGGCCGCGCGTGATGGTGACGGGCAACCCGCAATGGCTGCAGCAGCCGGCGCTGGTCGAGCGCGTGCGTTCGAGCTTGCTCGCGGCGGTGCGTTCGGCGGTGTTGTGGCGGCAGATTGGCGGACGTCAGTACCAATTGCTGCTGCATCGGCGGCAGTGCACCATGCTGGCGCGCGGGCTGCTGACCGGCACTACCTTGTAGGTTTGGGCGAACCCAACGTCGCTTTCGGCATGGCCATGTTGGGGTTCGCTGCGCTCACCGCCAAACCTACGACGTTTCAATGAGGCGCAGGCCTGGGCGCTGTCTTGCAAGCTTCCTCAGCAGTTCGGCGAAGGATTGCAAATCACCGTGCCAGGGCGAGGCTTCGCGCCAATACAGTGCAATCTCCCGGCCCGGCGCCTCGCCCTTGATCTTCGCCAGCGCGATGTCCGGCATCGAAGCAAGCCGATCATGCGCAAGCGCGGGCACCAGCGCGTGGCCGCCGCGCAAGGTCACCAGCGCGGCCAGGCTTTCCAGGCTGACGTCCTGCACGTAGCCCTCGCCATCGGCATGGCTCTCCGCCATCAGGATGGCCTGGCTCGCTTCCAGCTGATCCATCGAAATCGTGCGCTTGCCGGCCAGCGGGTGATCGGCGCGCAGCAGCACTTCCCAGGGCTCGAAGAACAGCGGGCACATCACGATGCCGCTGAGCGACGATGCGGGCGGCGCCAGCACCGCATCCAGCTCACCTTCGTGCAGGCGACGCAGCAGTCCGCGCGGCTTGCCTTCGGACAGGCTCAAACGCGCGCCCGGAAAATGCTGAGGAAACGGTTCGATCAGATGCGGCAGCAGATACGGACCCAAGGTAGCCAGCACGCCCAGGCGCAGCTCGCCACCGAACGCGGTATCGCCCGCACGCGCCGCTTGTTGCAGATGCTCTGCCGCCAACAGCACGGCATCGATCTGTTCCAACAGGCGCTGCCCGCCAGCCGTCGGCACCACGCGCCGCCCACCGCGCTCGAACAGCGGCGCACCGAGCGCCTGCTCCACTTTCTGCACCTGATGCGAGAGGCCGGAAGGGCTGATATGCATCGCCCGCGCGGCGCTGTTGAAGCTGCCATGGCGGTGCACGGCCTGCACCAGGATCAGATCGCGCAAGGAGACGGCGGACAGGTGGGAAGAGATCATGGCGCAAGCATAAACGACGAAGCCCGGCACTTGGCCGGGCTTCTGGGTCATGCCTACTGACAGGCTTACGCATCGACCGTATCGGCCACTTCCTTGAAGTCGGCGATCTGGTCGAAGTTCATGTAGCGATAGATCTTCTCGCCATTCGCGTTGATCACGCCGATGTCGGTCATGTACTCCTGCTTGGTCGGGATGCGGCCAAGGCGCGAGCAGATCGCGGCGAGTTCCGCCGAACCGAGGTACACGTTGGTGTTCTTGCCCAGGCGGTTCGGGAAGTTGCGGGTGGAAGTGGAGAACACCGTGGCGCCTTCGCGCGCCTGCGCCTGGTTGCCCATGCACAGCGAGCAGCCCGGCATTTCCATGCGCGCGCCAGCGGTGCCGAGCACGCCGTAGTGGCCTTCCTCGGTGAGCTGCTTCTGATCCATCTTGGTCGGCGGGGCCACCCACAGGCGCGTGGGGATATCGCGCTTGCCTTCCAGCAGCTTCGAGGCCGCGCGGAAATGACCGATGTTGGTCATGCACGAACCGATGAACACTTCATCGATCTTGGCGCCGGCCACGTCGGACAGCGTCTTGACGTCGTCCGGATCGTTCGGGCATGCCACGATCGGCTCGTGCACGTCGGCCAGGTCGATCTCGATCACCGCGGCGTATTCGGCATCCGCATCGCGCTCCAGCAACTGCGGATTGGCCAGCCACGCTTCCATCGCCTTGATGCGGCGCTGCAGGCTGCGGGCGTCCTGGTAACCCTGCGCGATCATGTACTTCAACAGCGTGATGTTGCTGTTGATGTATTCGATGATCGGCGCCTTGTCCAAATGCACGGTGCAGCCGGCAGCCGAACGCTCGGCGGAGGCATCGGACAGCTCGAACGCCTGCTCCACCTTCAGGTTCGGCAAGCCTTCGATTTCCAGGATGCGGCCGGAGAAGATGTTCTTCTTGCCCTGCTTGGCGACCGTCAGCAGGCCCTGCTTGATGGCATACAGCGGGATCGCATTGACCAGGTCGCGCAGCGTCACGCCCGGCTGCAGTTCGCCCTTGAAGCGCACCAGCACGGATTCCGGCATGTCCAGCGGCATCACGCCGGTTGCAGCCGCGAACGCCACCAGGCCGGAACCGGCCGGGAAGGAAATGCCGATCGGGAAGCGCGTGTGGCTGTCGCCGCCGGTGCCGACCGTATCAGGCAGCAGCATGCGGTTGAGCCAGGAATGGATCACGCCGTCGCCCGGACGCAGGCTGATGCCGCCGCGGGTCGAAATGAAGGCCGGCAGATCGTGATGCGTCTTGACATCCACCGGCTTGGGATAGGCGGCGGTGTGGCAGAACGACTGCATCACCAGATCGGCGGAGAAGCCCAGGCAGGCCAGGTCCTTCAGTTCGTCGCGCGTCATCGGACCGGTGGTGTCCTGCGAACCCACCGAGGTCATCTTCGGCTCGCAATAGGTTCCCGGGCGCACGCCCTTGCCTTCCGGCAGACCGCAGGCCCGGCCGACCATCTTCTGCGCCAGCGTGTAGCCCTTGCCGGTATCGGCCGGGTTCTGCGGCAGGCGGAACAACGTGGATGGAGCCAGGCCGAGCGCTTCGCGCGCCTTGGCGGTGAGGCCGCGGCCGATGATCAGCGGAATGCGGCCGCCGGCACGCACTTCGTCGAACAGCACGTCCGACTTCACCTGGAACTCGGCGATCACCTGGCCGTTCTTCAACGCCTTGCCTTCATAGGGACGCAGCTCCACCACGTCACCCATCTCCATACTGGAAACATCCAGCTCGATCGGCAGCGCACCGGCGTCTTCCATCGTGTTGTAGAAGATCGGCGCGATCTTGCTGCCCAGGCACACGCCGCCGAAGCGCTTGTTCGGAATGAAGGGGATGTCCTCGCCCGTCCACCACAGCACCGAGTTGGTAGCGGACTTGCGGCTGGAACCGGTGCCGACGACGTCGCCCACGTAAGCGACCAGGTGGCCTTTCTGCTTGAGGTCTTGAATGAGCTGGATCGGGCCGCGCTTGCCGTCTTCTTCCGGCTGGAACGGCGCGCCGTCGCGCTTGTTCTTCAGCATGGCAAGACCGTGGAGCGGGATGTCCGGACGCGTGGTGGCGTCGGGCGCCGGCGAGAGATCGTCAGTATTGGTTTCGCCCGGCACCTTGAACACGGTGATGGTCAGGCTCTCGGGCACCTGCGGACGGCTGGTGAACCATTCGGCATCGGCCCAGCTCTGCAGCACCGACTTCGCATTCGCGTTGCCCTTGTCGGCCTTCTCTTTCACGTCGTGGAAGGCGTCGAACATCAAGAGCGTTTTCTTCAGCGCTTCGGCGGCAATGCCACCGACCTGCGCATCGTCCAGCAAGTCGATCAGCGGCTGGATGTTGTAACCGCCGAGCATGGTGCCCAAGAGTTCCGTCGCTTTCTCACGGCTGATCAGCGCGCACTTTTCGGTACCGAACGCCACGGCCGCCAGGTACGAAGCCTTGACCTTGGCCGCATCGTCCACGCCGGCCGGCACGCGGTTGGCGATCAGGTCGACCAGGAAGGTTTCCTCCCCTGCAGGCGGGTTCTTCAGCAGCTCGATCAGGTCGGCGGTCTGCTGGGCCGACAGCGGCAGCGGGGGAATGCCCAGCGCGGCGCGCTCGGCAACGTGTTGGCGATAGGCGTTGAGCATGCGATCGGATCCTTCGGGGGATGGCATTTGCCGAGAACAGCCATCACCCAAAAGGGACAGCTGCGAAGCCGCCTATTTTGCCAGCCGGCCCCAAACGGCAGCAACGACAAGCTGTTTCCGCCTGCGTTCGAAATCTTGCAAGGCAGGCGTAACTTGCATGCCCAGGGAATTGGCTCAAACTTCCCGGCATCCCCAAGCCGGAACGCGATCGCCTTGCAATTCCCCTAACGCCCGCTGCCTTAGCATTCCCGCTTTGCGCCGCACGCGCTTTCAAGTCTTCAAGCAACAGGAGCTCTCCCCATGCTGGACTCATTCGCCACCCGCGATACCCTCAAGGTCAACGGCAGCACCTACCAGTTCGCCAGCCTCGCCAAGCTCGGCCAACGCTTCGATCTGAAGCACCTGCCCTATTCGATGAAGATCCTGCTGGAAAACCTGTTGCGCCACGAGGACGGCGTCAACGTCACCAAGAAGGAAATCGAGGCGGTGGCCAAGTGGGACCCCAAGGCCGAGCCGGATACGGAAATTGCCTTCATGCCCGCGCGTGTGGTGCTGCAGGACTTTACCGGCGTGCCCTGCGTGGTGGACCTGGCCGCGATGCGCGATGCGGTGGTGAAGCTGGGCGGCGATGCCAACCAGATCAATCCGCTGGCACCGGCCGAGCTGGTGATCGATCACTCGGTACAGGTCGACGTTTTCGGCTCGCCCTCGGCGATCGACCAGAACGTCGACATCGAATTCGAGCGCAACCACGAACGCTATTCGTTCCTGCGCTGGGGCCAGAAGGCCTTCAACAACTTCAAGGTGGTGCCGCCGCGCACCGGCATCGTGCACCAGGTGAACCTGGAACATCTCGCACGCGTGGTGTTCACCGGCAAGAAGGATGGCGCCGACTGGGCCTATCCGGACACGGTGTTCGGCACCGATTCGCATACCACCATGGTCAACGGCCTGGGCGTACTGGGCTGGGGTGTGGGCGGCATCGAAGCGGAAGCGGCGATGCTGGGGCAGCCGTCGTCGATGCTGATCCCGCAAGTGGTGGGCTTCAAACTCAGTGGCAAGCTGTCCGAAGGCGTGACGGCTACCGACTTGGTGCTGACCGTCACGCAGATGCTGCGCAAGCTCGGCGTGGTCGGCAAGTTCGTGGAATTCTTCGGCGATGGCCTGAAACACCTGCCGCTGGCCGACCGCGCCACCATCGGCAACATGGCGCCGGAATACGGTGCCACCTGCGGTATTTTCCCGATCGACCAGGAAGCACTGAACTATCTGCGCCTCTCGGGCCGCCATGAAGACCAGATCGAACTGGTGAAAACCTACGCCCAGGCGCAAGGGTTGTGGCACGACGAGAACACGCCGCATGCGCAGTTCTCGGCCACGCTGGAACTCAACCTCGCCGACGTGAAACCGTCGCTGGCCGGTCCCAAGCGCCCGCAGGACCGCGTGCTGCTCGAAGACGTCAAGAAGAGTTATCACGACAGCCTCGCCGCGCTCACCGTCAACCGCAAGAACGGTGGCGAAGCACGCGCGGAAGCGCGCCTTGCCGGCGAAGGCGGCGGCACGGCCGTGGGCCACGACGCCAGCGCGCTGGCGGAAGGTCCGCACATATCGATGAACGGCCAGAATTTCCGGCTGCAGGACGGCGCAGTGGTGATTGCCGCCATCACGTCGTGCACCAATACCTCCAACCCGGCGGTGATGCTTGGCGCCGGGCTGCTGGCCAAGAAAGCCGCCGAGAAGGGTTTGAAAGCCAAGCCGTGGGTGAAGACTTCGCTCGCTCCCGGCTCGCTGGTAGTCACCGATTACCTGGAAAAAACCGGCCTGCTGAAGGAGCTGGAAAAAATCGGCTTCTACCTGGTCGGCTACGGCTGCACCACCTGCATCGGCAACTCCGGTCCGCTGCCACAGGAAATCAGCCATGGCATCGGCGAAGGCGATCTGGCCGTGGCGTCGGTGCTGTCCGGCAACCGCAACTTCGAAGGCCGCGTGCATCCGGAAGTGAAAATGAACTACCTGGCCTCGCCGCCGCTGGTCGTGGCCTATGCATTGGCCGGTTCGCTGGACGTCAATCTCGCCACCGATCCGCTCGGCCACGGCAGCGACGGCAAGCCGGTGTACTTGAAAGACATCTGGCCGAGCAACAAGGAAATCTCCGATCTGATGGCCGGCGCCGTAAGCCCGGAGATGTTCAAGAAAAACTACGCCGACGTGTTCAAGGGCGACAGCCGCTGGAACGGCATCGCCTCGCCCGAAGGCGCGGTGTACCAGTGGGCCGATTCCACCTACATCAAGAACCCGCCCTACTTCGACGGCATGACGATGGAGACGGGCAAGCTCCAAGACATCCACGGCGCACGCGTGCTGGGCCTGTTCGGCGATTCGATCACCACCGACCATATTTCGCCCGCCGGTTCCATCAAGAAGGACAGCCCCGCCGGCCGCTTCCTGATCGCCAAGGGCGTGGAGCCGAAAGACTTCAATTCCTATGGCTCACGCCGTGGCAACGACGACGTGATGGTGCGCGGCACCTTCGCCAACATCCGCATCAAGAACCTCATGCTCGATGGCGTGGAAGGCGGCTACACGCTGTACGTACCGAGCGGCGAACAGATGGCCATCTACGATGCGGCCATGAAGTACAAGGCCGACAAGACGCCGCTGATCGTGATCGCGGGCAAGGAATATGGCACTGGCTCCTCGCGCGACTGGGCTGCCAAGGGCACGCTGCTGCTGGGCGTGAAAGCGGTGATCGCGGAAAGCTTCGAGCGCATCCATCGCTCCAACCTGGTCGGCATGGGCGTGCTGCCGCTGCAGTTCAAGGACGGCGAGAATGCAAAATCGCTGGGCCTGACCGGCAAGGAAACCTTCGAGATCACCGGCCTCACCGATGGCGAAGCGAAAGAAGCCAAGGTCGTGGCAAAGAGCGACAAGGGCGAAAAGACCTTTACCGTGAAGGTGCTGCTGCTTACGCCGAAGGAGCGCGAGTTCTTCCGGCATGGTGGCATCCTGCAGTACGTGCTGCGTCAGCTGGCAAGCAAGAAGGACGCCTGAATTCGTAGGTTGGGGTGAGCGCAAGCGAACCCCAACCTACAGCTGCTGCGTCCACGTCGCGTCATAGCAGCGCCAGTCGTGCCCTTCCCTGCGCCACGCGGTTTCCACCTTGTACACACCCAGTTGCGATGGAAACAATTTTCCGCCGCTGGTCAGCGTGACGGTGAAGCTGGCCACATACCGCTCGCCGCGCGGCTGCACGTCGACCGGCCCGAGCACCGCATGCAGGGTTTCGCCGCGAAATCTCGCAGCACGCAGCAGGTTGCCAATATCCTGGCGCGTCATCGCGCCATGGTTGCCGTCGAAATCATCAGTCAGCGGCGCGACGACCGCCGACACGTCGACCTGCTCGGCCGCCTGGACCGCCTTGTCGATCGCTTGCCGAATCAGCACTTCATCCGGTGCGCGATGGCAGCCGGCCAGCAACACCAACAATGCCAGGAACGAAAATCGGTACAGGTATTTCATGCGCGGTTTCCGGCAACTTCCCCGAGAGACGTCGCTGCGACGCGGCTTGCCGCTGTACGCTGGCGTATGCTCCAATGCCTTGCCGTCATGATGCCTGATGCGCGCGGCCATCACCATTGGCATTCATTCAGGGAACTTGGGATTGAACATGAGTAATCAGCGTCCGTGGCTGAGTCATTATCCGGCTGGCGTACCTGCAGAGATCGACATCCATCAGTACGCTTCCGTGGTGGCGGTACTGGAAGAAGCCTTTGAGCGCTTCCGTGAGCGAGACGCCTTTTCCAGCTTCGGCAAGCGGCTGAGCTACGGCGCCATCGATACGCTGAGCCGGCAATTCGCCGCCTACCTTACGGGCGAACTGAAACTGGCCAAGGGCGACCGCGTCGCCATCATGCTGCCGAACATCCTGCAATATCCGATCGCGCTGTTCGGTGCGCTGCGCGCCGGCATGGTGGTGGTCAACACCAATCCGATGTACACCGCGCGCGAACTCAAGCATCAACTGGAAGACTCCGGCGCCGTGGCGATCGTGGTGCTGGACAACTTCGCCTCGACGCTGCAGCAGATCGTCGCCGAAACCCACGTGAAGCACATCGTGACTACCGGCATCGGCGACCTGCTCGGCGCCAAGGGCGTGCTGATCAACTTCGTGCTCAAGCACGTCAAGAAGATGGTGCCGCCTTATGCGCTGCCGCATGCGGCACGCTTCAAGGATGCCTTGGCGGCCGGCGCAAGACATGACACGCCGAAGCCGTCGATCTCGCACGACGACATCGCTTTCCTGCAATACACCGGCGGCACCACCGGCGTCGCCAAGGGCGCCATGCTCACCCATGGCAACATGGTGGCGAACATGATGCAGGCCGGCGCCTGGATCGGCGCGAACCTCAAGGAGGCGCGCGAGGTCGTCATTACTGCACTGCCGCTGTATCACATCTTTTCGCTCACGGCGAACGGCCTGGTGTTCATGCGCCTGGGCGGCCTGAACATCCTCATCACCAATCCGCGCGACATGCCGGCGTTCGTCAAGGAGCTGCGGCATTCGCGCTTCTCGGTCATCACCGGCGTCAACACGCTGTTCAACGGCTTGCTCAATACGCCGGGTTTCGAAAGCGTGGATTTCTCCCGCCTGCATCTGAGCCTGGGCGGCGGCATGGCGGTGCAACGGACGGTAGCCGAGCGCTGGAAGAAGGTCACCGGCTGCACCCTGGCCGAAGCCTACGGGCTCACCGAAACGTCTCCCGCGGCCTGCATCAATCCGCTGGATATCAAGGAATACAACGGCTCGATCGGCTTGCCGATTTCTTCCACCGAGGTGGCGATCTGGTCGGAGGACAACCAGCCGTTGCCGATCGGCCAGGTGGGCGAGCTGATGGTGCGCGGCCCGCAGGTGATGAAGGGCTACTGGAAGCGTGCCGACGAAACCGCCAAGGTGCTCACGGACGATGGCTGGCTGCACACCGGCGACATCGCCAAGATGGACGAGAACGGCTATGTGTACATCGTCGACCGCAAGAAGGACATGATCCTGGTGTCCGGCTTCAACGTGTATCCGAACGAGATCGAAGACACGGTGATGAAGCACCCCGGCGTCGCCGAAGTGGCCGCCATCGGCGTGCCCGACGAACATTCCGGCGAAGCGGTGAAGCTGTTCGTGGTGCGCAAGGACCCAAGCCTCACGGTCGACCAGCTCAAGGAATTCTGCCGCGAGAACTTCACCGGCTACAAACGCCCCAAGACCATCGAATTCCGCGACGCGCTGCCCAAGAGCAATGTGGGCAAGATTCTGCGGCGTGAGCTGCGGGACGAGAAGAAGCAGCCGGCTAGTGTTTGATGGGGGAGTCGTAAATCGGGAATCGTCAATCGTTTAAAAGCGGTCGCCTGACGCCTGCCGGCACTGCTCTTACGATTGACGATTCCCGGCTCTCAAGCGATTCCCGACATTCTCACGCCTCGTCATGCCACATCTCCAGAATGTCGGCATAACCACCAAGCAGATTCCACAACGGCACCTGCTTGTCCTCTGGAATGCGCGTATAGGCGAAGCCGATGTGCCGCTCCGACACGCGCGCCACCTTCGCCTCCAGGTGGATGTGCAGGTCGCCGCCGAAGATCATGTCGAGCACCCAGCTCTCGCCGGGCTGGCCGCTCCATGCCGAGGGACGGCGCAGCAGGGCGCCGGTGGCCGAGATATCGATCAGGTCGGTCGGATGGGACTCCCCGCCGTGGCTCATCAATACTGTGGTTTTGATGCGCATGCGCGCCGGGCGCAGATGCTCCCGGTCAGAACCGTCCATGGCGTGCCCATCTTTTGTCGTCATCGTTTTCATCTCCCTACAGCTTACGTCGCCGGCGCGACGTCCTGACCCGACCTTCGCAGCCACGCATTGCGCCTCCAGGCAGCATACGCGGCTGGTCGGCACCAGCCTCACCCCGCTGATGTCCCCCCGGATGTGCGCGTATGATGAAGCAAGCCACATGCCACTGCTACCACTGCATTTCAATAATGAAAAAAACCGTGGCGAAAGTCGCGTTCGCGGCCGGCGGCCGACACACAAGGTCACATGCTGCCGCAGCTTGCGCAGTCCTTGCCGCACCAGCTTTTGGGCGCTGCGGCACACTCCGCCCGGCTGAAAGCCCTCGCTGGACATGCCGCAGCCGTGCCGCTAATCTGTAACTCGCGCGTGGGGCCATGCAGGGACGATCGCCGGGAGCCCCGGCTGAAATGACCCCCACCCGATGTACTCAGCCGACCTTATACGAATCGCGGGCGACGCCTGCGGCGTCACACCGGTGGCTGCCCGGTCATATCAGTAACGCCAGCTATTCCGTTACCGACCCGGCATCCGGAGACCGCCAGCCTGACACGAACCACACGGGTGGGATTCATCAGGGCCAGCAATCGCGGGGAACCGCACGCTCGGCTGGGCATCGCGCAGATTGGCTTTATCGGAATGGCCTCCAGACCCAGGCCTTCCAGGCATGAACTCTTTGGTTTCCGTGTGGGAAAGAGGGTTCTGAGTCGTCCACAGAACGAACGCCAGCCTATCGGGCGGGCCAATGACATGCATTGATGAGCACTGAGCCAACCGAGTCTCAGCCTATACAAGCAACGCAAGACGCGTTTGCCGGGGTTCCGCAGCAGCAGGAAATGCCGCTGGCCATCGTGCGCGGCGAACCCATGCTGCAAATGCCGCAGGACCTGTACATTCCGCCGGATGCGCTGGAAGTCATCCTGGAGGCGTTCGAGGGGCCGCTGGATCTGTTGCTGTACCTGATCCGCCGGCAGAACCTGGACATTCTCGATATTCCGATCGCCGAGATCACCCGGCAATACATGGAATACATCGAGATGATGCGCGACGTGATGCGCCTGGAGCTGGCCGCCGAATACCTGCTGATGGCGGCGATCCTGGCCGAGATCAAATCACGGCTGCTGCTGCCGCGTCCGCCCTCGGAAGAAAACCTGGAGGAAGATCCGCGCGCCGAGCTGGTGCGCCGCCTGCAGGAGTACGAGCGCTTCAAGAAGGCCGCGGAGGACATCGACGCCCTGCCCCGCCTGGAGCGTGACACCGTGCTGGCGCAGGCCGACACGGGCGAACGCAACGTGATCAAGCTGCCGCCGCCGCTGGATCTGAAGGAAATGCTGCTGGCCCTCAAGGACGTGCTGCGCCGGGCCGAGTTGTTCGGGCATCACGCCATCAAGCGCGAGGCGCTGAGTGTGCGCCAGCGCATGGGCGAATTGCTCAGCCGCCTGGAAGGCGACCAGTTCCACCGCTTCGAAACCCTGTTCGACCCAAGCGAGGGACGGCTGGGCGTGGTGGTCACCTTCCTGGCCATGCTGGAGCTGGCCAAGGAGTTCCTGGTCAGCATCGTGCAGGAAGAACCGTTGGCGCCGATCTACGTAAAAGCCAATACCTCGGCCGCAGGGGAAGCGGCCGTGGTGGAAGAAGAACACATCGGCGGCGACGACGTGTTCGAGCAACCGGATGCCGCCTCCGGCGGCGAGTAACGACCATCCACGCAAACATCGCAACTGCTATGGATACCTGATCCCAAGGCTATGCAGATCGAGCAACTCAAACCGATTATCGAAGCCGCCTTGCTGGCCGCCAGCCAACCGCTGAGCCTGGCGCAGCTGGGCGAGCTGTTCGTCGAGGAAGACGAGGTCGACCGCGCGCAGATCGCGATGGCGCTTGAGCAACTGGCCGAAGACTGCCAGGGCCGCGGCGTGGAACTGAAAGAGGTCGCCTCCGGCTTCCGCTACCAGATCCGGCAGGACGTGCACCCGTGGGTGTCGCGCATGTGGACGGAAAAACCCAGCCGCTACTCGCGCGCCCTGTTGGAAACGCTGGCGTTGATCGCCTACCGGCAACCCATCACCCGGCCGGAAATCGAACAGATCCGCGGCGTGGTGGTGTCGTCCAACATCGTCAAGACGCTGGAAGAGCGCGAATGGGTTCGCGTCGTCGGCCACCGCGACGTGCCCGGCAAGCCCGCGCTGTATGGCACCACCCGCGCCTTCCTCGACTATTTCAACCTCAAGTCGCTGGACGAATTGCCGCCGCTGTCCGACATCCGCGACATGGAAGATCCACAAATGCGGCTGGACAATGAACCGGAGCCGCCCCGGCCGGTGCACAACCTGCCGATCGACCCGGATGCCGAAGACGCCGACGCTGAAACGCCCGTCGACGAAGCGCACACCGAACCGGCTCCGACCGAAGAAACGCCGGCTGAGGCAGAGCCCGCAACCGAACAACACGTCGAGGCCGAAGCCGCCAACGACGAAGCACCTTTGGACGAGGCCCCGGAACATCCCGAGCCTTCGCTCCACGCAGAAACAAGCACCGACGTTCCACCCCATGCCGGCGAACCCGCTGACGAAGCGAACACGGCCGCCGACACCGACACCCATCCCGCCACTGCCGACGAGGCAGCGGAATCCGCGGACGCCGCCGATGGCTCCGCCGAGCAAGACACCGAGGAGTACCGCGCATGAATGCGCCACAAAAATCCGTATTGAGCCTCAAGCGCGCCACGCCGCCTGAAAACACCCCACCGATCGAAGAGCGCCTGCACAAAGTGCTCGCCAACGCCGGGCTCGGCTCGCGCCGCATGCTGGAGCAACGCATCCAGGCCGGCGAAGTCGAGGTCAACGGCAGCCCCGCCAACATCGGCGCCAGCGTGCGCGCCGGCGACCGTGTGGTGATCGATGGCAAGCAGTTCGTGGTCGCCACCGACAACCGCGACGACGCCGAAGTGCTGGTCTACCACAAGCCCGAAGGCGTGGTGACCACGCGCGAAGACCCCGAAGGCCGCCCCACCGTGTTCGAACAGCTGCCGCGACTGAAAGGCGCGCGCTGGGTCGCCGTGGGCCGCCTGGACATCAACACCACCGGCCTGCTGCTGCTCACCACCGACGGCGATCTTGCCAACGCGCTGATGCATCCGCGCAGCGGCATGGAGCGCGAATACCTGTGCCGCGTGCACGGCGAAGTGCCGGACGAGGTGATCGAAAAGCTCAAGGCCGGCGTGGAACTGGAAGACGGCCCTGCCCGCTTCGACGAAATCGCCATCATCAGCCGCGGCGGCAGCCACAGCTGGTTCCGCGTGGTGATCCGCGAAGGCCGCAACCGTGAAGTGCGCCGCCTGTGGGACTCGCAAGGCTTCCTGGTCAGCCGCCTCAAGCGCATCCGTTACGGCAGCATCGAACTGCCGCGCATGCTCCGCCGCGGCGACTGCGAAACGCTCAACGAGGACACCGTCAAGGACCTGCGCAAGGCCGCCGGCCTTGGCGCCCCGCAACCGGTGCTGACCTTGAGCCCGGTGCTGCACCAGCGCCGCGCGCCGCGCAATGTCGTCGAATATCGCCCTGAAAAAGGCGGCACGGCAGCGTGGAGCGGCGGCTATCACGACGAAGCACGCGAACTGCGCGCGTTCGACCGCATCCGCGAAGAACCCGCGCGCGGCAAGCAGAAACGCCGCAATCCGAACCGCGAAGTGAACGGCAACGTCGCCACGCCCGAGCGGCCCAAGAAAATGCACAAGAAAAAGCGCGGCATCGGCCCCGGCCAGGAACTGCCGCCCGCCCGCACCTGGTTCGCAGGCGAAACCCGCGAAGGTGGCGGACGCAGCCACGGCGGCAGCCAGGCAGCACCCGGCAATCGCCGCGGTGGTGGTGGCGGTGGCGGCGCGAATCCGTATGGCGGCTTCAATGCCGGCGGCGCTGCCAATCGCAACAACCGCGGCCCTCGTCCCGGCGGCGGTGGTGGTGGCGGCCGGCCGCAACGCGGCAATCGCCCGCACGGGCAAGGCGGCGGCAATCGTTCCGGCAACCGCTAAGCGATCGTGGTCCGCATCTATCACAACGTGCGCTGCTCCAAGTCACGCAGCGCGCTGGCCCTGCTCGAACAGCACGGCCAGCCGTTCGAGGTGATCAACTATCTCGAAACCCCGCCGAGCGTTGCCGAGTTGAAAACACTGCTGATGCAACTCGGCATCACGGCGCGGCAATGGCTGCGCACGGGCGAGGATGCCTATCGGGTATTGGGGCTCGACGATCCAACCCTCGACGAAGACGCGCTCATCGCCGCCATGGCAAAACACCCGCACCTGATCGAGCGGCCTGTCGTGGTCGCAAACGGCAAGGCCGTGATCGGGCGGCCGCCGGAGAAGGTGTTGGAAATTCTCTGAAAGGCGCTGCGATAAAACGACGCCTGCTTTCCCGGTTCGGCCAGCCGTTCGTCTATCGCTCCAACGCCCATTGCCGATAGCAGTCGTCGATGGCGCGCGCGGACCCCAGGTAGACTTTGGGCAGATCGATGTTCCGGTAGAGCGCGGCATACCGCTTGCGGTTTCGTGGAGTGACTACGGCAATATGGTGGATCATGTTCCACTTGATGTGGTCGCGACCGCCTTCCAACGCCCCCACCCTGGCTTCGCTGGACGATGCCCTTCTGGCATATCGGAACAGGCTGCGCAGCGTAGATACCTCCAGCACGATCATGCCGGTGGCTCGCGACAGGCGCTGCGGCACGCAGGCGGAGTAATTGCCGTCCATCACCCACGTGTCGCCCTGGATCGCTTCGTCGTGCAAGGCGATGAATTCGTCGAGGGGCCGCGGAGTCCAGTCGGAACCGGGCACGTGAAAAAGCTGGTCGAGATGGATGGCGGGCCATCCACGCTTGCGCGCAATGGCGTTGGCCAGCGTCGATTTTCCGCTGTTGGATGGACCGAGGATGCATATGCGCTCTCCCAGTTCATGCAGTTGCATATTTCCGTGCCCCTTTCGTTACGACTCGCGCCACGCCCGAACCACCGCAATACCAAAGAAAAGCAGCACCTGCATGATCAGCAACGCGCCCCAGCCGCCGTTGAAAAGAGCCGATGCCTGCGAGGTGGAGGCGTCATGCATCCGGATGATACGTCCGCTCCACGTGGCCCTTCAGTTCCTCCGGCCAGAAATAAACCTGCCGGAGATTACCGGTGGTGTAGCGCTCCGCTTCGTCGTTGAAATGCGGCGAATCCGGATGGCCGCTTTCGCCGCCGGCGGTGATGGCGCGCGCATGCACCTTGTCGCCGAATTCCACCACCGCCACGAAGCTGTTGCCGCTGGTGCCGTAATAGCGTTTGGTGCCGGGCCAGCGATGCGCGCCGAACGATGCGAGCGAGCCCCAGCGCGACGAGGTGAACGGCACCGGGATGCTGGGCTTGCTTTCGTCGAAGTGCGGTGCGATGTCGTCGTCGATCCGCTGAAAGCGGTTCACTTGGCCCCAGGGAATGCCCCAGCTGCCGAAATCCTTCACCAGGCGGTCGGAGGCGTCGGCCAATGCTTGCAGCCGCGCTTGCGCACCGGCTTGCTCGGCCATGCGATCGTACATCGACAGGCCTTCGGCGTTGTCGGCCTTGTCCAGCTTGTCCCATAACGTGTCGCCCCAGAACACCGCGAGCGTGGTCGGCATGGAGGCGATGCCCCAGCGGTAGTTCCAATGGCGCAGCATGGCGATCTGGCCAGCGAGTTTCCGCTTGAGCGGATCGCTGGCCGGCAGTGCGTCGTAGTCATGCACCAGGATGGGAATCTGGCGTGCGAACGCCGGTAGATAGGAGTCGAACGCGAGCGTGATCAGCGACTCGATGGTGAGGCCCTGCGCATTCGCAAGCAGCATGGTGGCGTGCACGCCGCGCGGGTTTTCGCCGACGGTGTCCATGTAGCGCGGATAGTCTTCGCGCCTGGGGCTGTAAGGGCCGGCGGCGGAATACGGCCAATCGTTGGTGTTCATCACCCAGCCGTTGGGCGGATTGAGCACGTGCGGCAGATCATCGAGCGGCACCAGGCCTTTCCAATCGGTAGCCGGATTGCTGCCGTCGACCGGCTTGGTGTAATCGAAGCGATCGTCGCGCTTTGGGATGAACTGCGGATGCAGATACGCGATCTCGCCCTTGTCGTCCGCGAACAGGGTGTTGTTCGACGAGTTGGCCTGCAGCGCGGCCACTTTCATGTAGCTGGCGTAATCGCTCGCCTTGGTGCGCAGCCAGCTTTGCTCAAGCGCTTGCATGGGCTTGTTCATCAGCGCGATGGCGATCCATTTGCCATCTTGCTCGCGCACGACCGGGCCATGATGGGTGGCGTACACGGTGAAGCTGCGTTGCGCCATCGTGCCGTCCCGGTTGCGATATGGCACGCTGATCTGGCGTACGGATACCGGGCGCAACGCGCCGCCATAGCGATAGAACAGCTTGCCGTCCTGGTGCACGATGGTTTCCGCGAATTCGTCCACCGCGTCGGCGGTGGTGGAGGTATGCATCCAGCCGATGTGCGGATTGAACCCCTGGTAGATGAAGAACTGCCCCCACGTGACCGCGCCGTACGCATCGAGGCCGGCGTCGCTCGACATCTGCAATTCGGAGCGAAAATAGAACGACGTGTGCGGATTGATCAGCAGCAGCGCATGGCCATCGGCTGTCAGCTTGGGCGCAATGGCTATGCCATTGGAACCGGAAGGCTCCACCCAGCTCGACGGCGTTTCGGCGATGGCGACGCTGTCGCCGGCATGGCCGTAAAAAGCTTGCAACTGTTTGAGCGATACACGCTCGATATCGCCACCGATGCTGCCCTCGCTGAAGCTCAGCGCCATCCACGGCTCGAAATGCCTGATCGCGCGTGGATGCACGTCCGGATGCGTGGCGAGGTAATCGTTCAAGCCGTCGGCCCAGGCATTCGTCAACGCCTTCAACCATGGTGGACTGCCGGCGTATTGGCGTTGCAGTTCGATGGGATCGATAAAAAGCCGTTGGCGCAGATCGCTCCAGATGGCCGATTCGCCTTCGGCTTCGGCCAGACGGCCGAGTGCGTTGAGGTAATTGGTTTCGACGCGATTGAAATCGTCCTCGGCCTGCGCGTAGGCCATGCCGAACACGGCATCGGCATCGGTCTTGCCGTGGACGTGGGCGATGCCCCAATCGTCGCGGGTGATGGTGGTGGCTTGTGCTTCGCGATGCCAGCGGGCGGTTTCGTCATCCGCATGCGCCATGGCAGCGTGGCCGAGTGAAAGGGCAATGGCTGCTGCGAAGATGCCCCGTTTCAGGCGCGTGGCTGCTGTGATGCTGCTGTGTTGCATCGCGTCGTAACCTCCCCCGATAAACCCGTCATCGGGGCATGGTAACGAGTGCAGGGGAAGTAGGTAAGTTGACCTTTGGGCTACTGTGCGCTGCTACGACGTTACGCCGGCATGCGCTCGAACGCCGGCATGCCGTCCTTGATCCGATGGAAGGGCTGTTTGTCGCAAGTGAAGATGGCGACTTTCGGTGCACCGAATTGGCGCGGATGGTCCAGCGTGCCGACCTTGACGATGACCACCGGCATGTCCGGCCGCCGCGTGATCAGGTGCGTGCCGCATTCGGCGCAGAACTCACGCGTCACCGGCTGTTGCAGATCGCGGCGCGTAAAGGTCTTGGCGGTGCCCTGGGTGTAGCGGAACGCGTCGGCCGGCACGGCGAAAAACAGTTGCGGTGCGCCGCCGCTGATGTATTGGCATTCGCGGCAATAGCACTCCCCTTTCAGCATCGGCTCGCCTTCGGCCATGTAGCGCAGGGCGCCGCAGTAGCATCCACCTTCGAACGTCATGGTCTTCCCTCGATCGTGGCAAAGTAGAGTGGGAGTGTAGTGCACGCATGTCGTGCTGGCCGCGACGTTTCGATACACGGCGAAACGTTACCGCGCACGCGATGGACTGTTTGACGCAACCGGTTCCGAATCGGCCAGCACATGCTCCGCGCGCGAGCGTTCGCGCCGCGCCAGTCCGGCTTTTTCGACCAGGTCGCAAAACGATTCCATGCCATCCGGGTTGCTGGTCGCTTCGCCGACGCTGAAGCGTGCCTTGTAGGAACCACCCGCAGCATTCAGCGCTTCCATCGCTTCGCCGATGCGCATCAGGGCGATCACGCCGCCGGTATTTTCATCCTTGGTGATCACGGCGAATTCGTCGCTTTCCGTGCGTGCAATGATGTCGGCGGGGTCGAAGCTTTCGCGCAGCATGCGCGCCATGTCCTGGATCAGGTGCGCTCCTGCTTCGCGTCCGTAGGTGTTGCTGATGTCCTGGATACCCTCGATACGGAACGCCAGCAGCGTGAGCACGGAGCGGCTGCGCTGCGCCTCGCGGAATGCCTGTTCGCCGAGCAACTCGAAGCCGCGTCGATTGAGCACGCCGGTCGGTTCGTCGGTCAACGACAGTTCGCGCAGTTCCTTTTCCAGCGTATTGATGCGCCGCCCCATCAGCGACACCAGCAGCGCCAGCGCAGCGGCCAATACCGCGATCGCCAAGCCCACGGCCACCGGCGGCGAAAGCCAGCCTGCGCTTGCCATGGCGGTGCCGGCAAGCATCAACGCGAAAGGCAAGGCCAGCGCCAACGGCATCACCCTGCGCGCCAGGCGACTGCCCAGGCCTCGCCCTGCCAGCACGAAGAAATAGCCTTGCTGCATGCGCCAGCCGCCCAGGGCAGTCGCCAGCAGCAACATGCACGCCAGGGTCTGCGGCGATGTACGGGTGGACATGCTTTGCCCGAACAACTGCACGGCGTCGAAGCAATACCCGGAAAGAATGATCAGCGCTTGCAAGCTGAGCAGCACGGTCAATACCGCGACGGTAGCGCCGAACGCAGGACGCGGCACCGTGGCAAGCAGCAGGCTCAACGCCATCAGCAACAGGTAGACCGAGGTCTGCGACGACATCAGGCCCGGCCTGTCGCTGGTGGGATCGGCCACGAGCAACGTGTCGAAGCCGGTAAGGTGTCCGCTGAGGTGCTCATACAGCGGCACCGCCGCCAGCAGCACCAGCAGCGCGGCCGCGCGACCGCACCATAACCGCCACGGCGCCGGCGCTGCGGCCAGCATCGCAAGGCTCGCCGCGCTCAGCAACATGCCTGCGGCCGTCTCGAACTTCATCAGGTTCCAGCCATGCGGATAACCGGGGCGCAGCGCCGGAAAAAACCAGGCCAGCAGAATGAGCAAGGCGATCAGCGCCGCGGCAGCCAGACAGGCGTTCTGCACGAGCCCCATGCGCTTGAGAAAGACAGCGTCTGACTGGTTCGTAGGCAGGACGATCAAGTCATTCAGGCTCATGGCGCGGCTTGGGCAGTGGGCGGCAATCCAGCTGGAACGCTTAAAGCGGCGCGACCCTAGAACACTGCTTTCTTCCCCACAGGGTCACGCGCTTAGCATACATCCGCGCGGGTTCGTCCGAATGATGTCCGGATCATGGAATACGGCGGCGTGTCGTGAAGAATCTGTGTAAATGACAGCCAGCGCGGCCTCGCCTTTGGACGGGAGCGTCAACTGCTCAGGCGGTTGGCTATCCCTTCAACGCCGCCGCGTGATACGCCACGTGTTCGCCGATGAAGCTCGCGATGAAGTAGTAACTGTGGTCGTACCCTGCACGCATCCGCAGTTCGAACGGATGCCCCGCCGCCTTCGCCGCCGCCTGCAGCAGCTCCGGCCGCAATTGCGTTTGCAGGAATTCATCCGCATCGCCCTGGTCGACCAACAACGGCAGCTTTTCGTTGGCCGTCTTCACCAGCTCGGTAGCGTCATAGGCGCGCCAGGTTTCGCGATCGGCGCCGAGGTAGGCCGTGAACGCTTTTTCTCCCCACGGCACACAGGAAGGCGCCACGATCGGCGCGAACGCCGACACGCTGCAGTAACGTCCAGGATTCTTCAGCGCGACGGTCAACGCGCCATGGCCGCCCATGGAATGGCCGCTGATGGCGCGCTGGTGGGTGACCGGAAAATGCTGCTCGATCAGCTTGGGCAATTCGTGCGCCACGTAGTCGTACATGCGGTAATGCTGCGACCAGGGCGCCACCGTGGCATTGAGGTAGAAGCCGGCGCCCTGCCCCAGGTCGTAGGCATCGTCGTTGGCCACCTGCTTGTCGCGCGGGCTGGTATCGCACGCCACGATGACAAGGCCGTGCTCGGCGGCATGACGCTGGGCGCCGGCCTTGGTGATGAAATTCTGCTCGGTGCAGGTAAGGCCGGAAAGCCAGTACAGCACCGGCACCTTGTGCCCTTCGGCCTGCGGCGGCAGGTAGATGGCGAAACGCATCTCGCCGTCCACCGCCGCGGAGCGATGGCGATAAACCTCTTGCCAACCGCCGAAACAGGCATGCCGTTCGATGCGTTCCATGGGAGTCACCTTGGTGAGCAGCCGCGTCTAGAAATGGATGACGGTGCGGATCGACTTGCCTTCGTGCATCAGATCGAAGGCCTGGTTGATCTGCTCCAGCGGCAGGCGATGCGTGATGAACGGATCGAGGCGGATCTCCCCGCGCATGGCCTGCTGCACCATGCCCGGCAACTGGCTGCGCCCTTTCACGCCGCCGAAGGCGCTGCCGCGCCATACGCGACCGGTCACCAGTTGGAACGGACGGGTGCGGATTTCCTTGCCGGCACCGGCCACGCCGATGATGATGCTTTCGCCCCAGCCTTTGTGGCAGCACTCCAGCGCGGCGCGCATCACGTCCACATTGCCGATGCATTCGAAACTGTAGTCCACGCCGCCATCGGTCAGCGCCACGATCACGTCCTGGATCGGCTTGTCGTGGTCCTTGGGGTTGACGCATTCGGTCGCACCCATCTCGCGCGCCAGCGCGAACTTGTCGGGATTGGTATCCACGCCGATGATGCGCGACGCCTTGGCCTGCACTGCGCCCTGGATCACGGCCAGGCCGATGCCGCCCAGCCCGAACACCGCCACCGTGGCGCCCGACTCCACCTTGGCGGTGTTGTGCACCGCGCCGATGCCGGTGGTCACGCCGCAACCGAGCAGGCAGACCTTGTCCAGCGGCGCTTGCGCATCGATCTTGGCCAGCGAGATTTCCGCGACCACGGTGTACTCGCTGAAGGTGCTGGTGCCCATGTAGTGGTAGATCGGCTGGCCCTGGTAGGAAAAGCGCGTGGTGCCGTCCGGCATCAGGCCCTTGCCCTGCGTGGCGCGCACCGCCTGGCACAGGTTGGTCTTGCCGGAAAGACAGAATTTGCACTTGCCGCATTCGGCGGTGTAGAGCGGAATCACGTGATCGCCCGGCTGCAGCGTCGTCACGCCCTCGCCCACTTCCACCACGATGCCGCCGCCCTCGTGGCCGAGCACCGCCGGGAAAATGCCTTCCGGATCGTCGCCGGAAAGGGTGAAGGCGTCCGTGTGGCAGACGCCGGTGTGCGTGATCTTCACCAGCACTTCGCCGGCCTTGGGCGGGGCCACGTCGATTTCGACGATCTGCAGGGGCTGGCCGGGGGCGAACGCGACGGCGGCACGGGATTTCATGGGTGGTTCCTGCAGGTTGAGAGGAAGACCATGGATTATCGTCGATGGCTGTCGGCGATCGAAATACATAAAACTCCACCGGCATCGTGACTTTCGGCGCAGCTCGCCGATCGTGCACTAGCGCAAAATGGCCGGGCCGCGCCACATGAAAGTGGCTATTGGGTCTTTATTCCACTCGGCGCATGATGGTGACGAGCCTGTTGGGGGGCGCAAGGAGAAAGCGATGGCGAAAGGCAGCAGCATGCTGGGCTATGTCATGTGGTTTGCCGGTGCCGTAGCGGTGTCGGCGGCGCATGCACAATCGGTGATCGAATGGCAGACGCAGCAGGCCGCCGCCGAGGCAAAGGCCGACCGGATCATGGCCGAGGCCGATCGCCACAAGGGCCTGCTGACCCAGTACATGACCATGCGCCAGGGCTACGCCAGCGACGATTCACGTGCCTTCCGCATGATCTTCGGGCAGTACATCGGCTGGTACCTGAGCTTTCTGGGCGACTATCCGCTGGCGGTGAAAAGCTTCTCCATCGCGCAACCGCCGCGCGCCGACGACCGGCCCTCTCCGCTCGAAAGCGGCTATACCGCACGCCCGGCGCTGGATGCGATTCCGGAGCTCGCTGGCAATTACCAGATCGTGCTGCTCAACGAAGCTCACAACATCGCGATGACGCGCAGCCTCACCGTGGCCTTGCTGAGCCGCCTGTACGCGCAAGGCTTCCGCTACTTCGCCGCCGAAACGCTGTCGCAAAGCGACACCGAGCTGCAGACGCGCGGCTATCCCACCGTCGACAGCGGCTTCTATACCCAGGAGCCCGTGTACGCGGAAATGGTGCGCACGGCGCTCAAGCTCGGCTACAAGATCGTCGCTTATGAGGCGACCTCCAACACCGCCACCCCCGACCAGCGCGAAGCCGAGCAGGCGCGCCACATTTACGAGCGCGTGTTCAAGCAGGACCCCCACGCACGCATGGTCATCAATGCCGGCTACGACCACATCGTGAAGTCGGGCATCTATCTCGGTGGCCAGTCGATGGCCGAGCACTTGTCCAAGCTCACCGACGCCTCGATGCTCGCCGTCGACCAGACGACGATGTATCCGCATCCCTCCAGTCAGGACGATCATCCTTACTACACCGCCGCGATGAAGCAGTTGCATCCGGATGCGCCCATCGTGTTTGTCGACGCGAATGGCAAGCCGTGGTCACAACGTCCCGCCTATGACGTGAGCGTGTTCTTTCCACCCGAGAAACTCGAACGCGGGCGGCCAACCTGGCTGACGCTATGGGGCCTGCGCCGGCCATACCTGGTAAGCGCCGATGGTTGCGACGGCCATTACGCCTGCCTGGTCGAGGCGCGCTACAGCAACGAAGGCCCCGACGCGATCCCCGCCGACCGCATGCTGCTGGATCTGCAGCCGATGGTCGTGTCCATTTCGGGCATCAAGGCGTACAGCAGCACGCAAGGTGTGCCCTCGGGCTACCTGTATCTGCGGCCGGGCAGCTATCGGCTGAGCTTTGTCGTGGCCGGGGACAAGGTGCAGGAGCAGGCGACGATCGTGGTGCCGCAGTCGCAATAGGACCGGTTTGCCTGCCACGCAATCCTGCAAAACTCGTCCGCTAGAATCGGCCTGTTTTTGCCCCCTCCGGTGGATCATGCGCAAACTGCTCGCCCTGGCTTCCCTGCTCGCCCTCACATTCTTCATTCCCGCACACGCCCAGACCTCGCACAACGACGGCACCGCCGCCACGCACGGCCCCATCGTGGTGCTGATCACCATCGACGGCTTTCCCGCTCGCGCCTTGCAAGATCCGCGGCTACCGATGCCCACGCTGCGCAAGCTGATGAAGGATGGTGCGTATGCGCAGGCCATGCAGCCGATCAATCCTTCCGTCACCTGGCCCAACCACACCACGCTGATCACCGGCGTAAACGCCAGCGTGCATCACGTGATGGCCAATGGCCTCATCACCTTCCCGGCGGACAGCAGCGAGCAGGAAGTAAAACCCTGGACGCCGAAAGACCAGCTCGTGCATGCGCGCACGCTGTACGACGCCCTGGCCGAACAAGGCATGAGCACCGGCCAGGTGGATTGGGTGGCCATCTATGGCGCAAAGCACGTGCAATGGGCCTTTGCCGAACAGCCTGATGCAGGCAGCCCGGTGGCACAGGACCTGATCGCGGACGGCCTGGTTACAAAAGAACAGGTGACCGCCTTCGGCGACGACAGCACACCAGCGTGGCGCGACCAGATCTGGACCGATGCCGCCATCGACATACTCACCCGGCACACTCCCAACCTGCTGCTGTTCCACCTGCTGCAAACCGATACCTTGCAGCACGAATACGGCGCACTCTCGCCGGCTGCCTATGCCGCGTACGCTTATGCCGATAGCTGCATTGCCCGATTGATCGATGCGGCACGCAACGCCGGCCTGCTGGATCGCATCACCTTCGTCGTCGCATCCGATCACGGCTTTGCCGATTACACGCACGCCATCCATCCCAACGTCGCCTTGGTGCAGCAAGGCTTGCTGCACATGGAAAAAGGCAGCTACCGCGGCAACGTGTGGATTCAACCGGAAGGCGGCGAGGCATCGCTGTATATCCGCGACAAGGCCAAGCGCGCGGCGTTGTTGCCCAAGCTCAAGGCCGATTTCGGGAAGCTGCCGGGCGTTGCCGCGGTCTACACCGGCAGCGAAGCGAATCAGCTTGGCATTCCTGTGCCGGGCTCCACCGATCAGGCGCCTGATCTGTATCTCGTCGCCAAGGCCGGCTTCTCCTTCATGGACGGCACCACGCTGCCGCTCATCACCGAGATCAAGCCCGCACGCGGCGCGCATGGCTATCTCAACACCGAAGCAGACATGCAGGCGCTGTTCGTCGCTTCGGGCGCGCATATACGGCGTGGCGTGAAGCTGGGCGCCATCAGCAATCTTCGGGTGGCGCCGACCATCGCCAAGCTGTTGGATGTATCGCTGCCCGCAGCCACACAGGCGCCTCTCACCGAGATATTGCAATAACAACGCAGCAACTTGCGAAGCACGCGGCAGATTTGCTCCTGAAAAGCATGCACATTAAAAACGGGTGCAAGGGGCGTATCATCCCCGTGTTTTTATTCCGCCGACTTGGCCACGTGCCGAGCTGGCCTGGCAGAGAGCGTGCCGCACAACGGATCGCTCTTCATTCCTGGTTGTTTATGCAGATCAAAAATCGTTTCCTCCGCGCCACCGCCATGACGGCAGCATACGTCTTCGGCGCCGGTCTTCTCGGCTTTGCCGATACCGCGCAAGCCATCGACATTCCCGCTCCTGCCGGGTGGCAGTTGCAATGGGGCGACAATTTCTCCGGCCCCGCAGGCTCCTTGCCTTCGTCCACCAACTGGCGCATCGACACGGGACACGGTTATCCGAGCGGCCCGGTGAACTGGGGCACTTCCGAAATCGAGAACTTCACCAACGATCCATCCAATATCCGCCTGGATGGCCAGGGCCATCTGATCATCACGCCGCAGCGCGATGCAGCCGGCCAATGGACGTCGGGGCGGGTGGAAACGGTGCGCGACGATTTCATGGCGCCCGACGGCGGCATGCTGCGCATGGAAGCACGCATCCAGATGCCCGACGTGACCGGCCCGCGCGCACTTGGCTACTGGCCCGCGTTCTGGGCGCTGGGCAGCGATTACCGCACCACCATGGTGTGGCCCAAGTCCGGCGAGTTCGACATCATGGAAAGCGTCAACGGCCTGGATGCGGTGTGGGGCATCCTGCATTGCGGCGTGAATCCTGGCGGCCCGTGCGGAGAGCCGATCGGCATCGGCGCGCGCCTGCCCTGCCCGCACGAAGCCTGCACTGCCGGCCCGCATACCTTCACCTTCGAGTGGGACCGCAGCGTCACGCCGGAACGCATGCACTGGTTCGTGGATGGGCAGCTCATCAACCAGGTCGCGGAGAATCAGCTTTCTGCCGACACCTGGCAGGAACTCACCCATAAGCACGGTTATTTCCTGCTGCTGGACGTCGCGATGGGCGGCGGCTTCTCGTTCGTGATGGCCGGCTGGAAACCCACGCCCACGCCGGAGACGGAGCCCGGGCATTCGATGGTGGTGGATTACGTGGCCGTGTGGACCAAGCCCGGCAACGGCAAGAAGGTGCCGGCACCGGTGCAGCCGGAGATGGCGGCGGATGCCAAGAAGCCGGGGCAGAAGTCTGCTGCGAAGAGTTGATGTGCCTGGCTGAGGCACTCATCCGAAGCGCCGGCCTGCCTGCCAGCGCCAAAGCAAAAGGTGGCCTTCGCCGGGCAAGCAAGCAGCTACAGCTGCTTGCGCCGCTCCGCCACGTCGCCCGGCGTGACCGTGCCCTGCTTGTTGCCGAAATGCCCGATCACGTAATTGCTGAGCGCGGCCAATTCCGTATTCGAATACGCATCGCCAAAGCTCGGCATGAACACGCTGGCGCCTTCGCCGTGCAGGCTGGAGCCGTGCAGCAGGATCTGCGTGACATTGGTGCCGCGCACGTCATTCACGCCGCGCGAACCAAGCAAGGACGCATACGGCGTCTGCTGGCCTTTGCCGTTCCACTGGTGGCAACTGGCGCAGGCGCCTTCGAACAGCTTCAAGCCTTGCGCATCCGCGCGCGCATCGCCGCCGGGTGCGTAATCGCTGGATGCCAAGGCGGGCGCAGGTTTCGGATCGACGACGATCGGGTCCGCACCGGCGCGCGCCGGTACGCTGCGCAGGTAGGCGATCAGCGCGCCGGTATCGACGGGTTGCAGGAAGCGCAGGCTGTTTTCCACCGCCTCCGCCATGGGGCCGGAGGCTGAGCCATGCCCATCGGCGTGCCCCGTGGTGAGGTAGCTGGCAAGCTCGCCATCGCTCCACGCACCGATGCCATGCACGGGATCGGCGGTGATGTTGTAGGCGCGCCAGCCTTGCAGCACCGCGCCAGCCAGGTCCTGTTTGCGATCCAGCGCAAAGGCGAAGTTGCGCGGCGTGTGGCACTCCGCGCAGTGCCCCAGCGCGGTGGCCAGGTATTTGCCGCTGTTCCACTGCGGCGATTGCGAGGCGTCCGGCTGGAAGCGCTGGCTCTTGAAGAACGCAGCGTTCCAGAAGCCTAACGTCCAGCGCTGGTTGTAAGGGAAGGAAAGCTCGTTCTTGCGATTCGGCTGCGCAACCTTCGGCAGGCTGAAAAGATAAGCCTTGATCGCCAGCACGTCGTCGCGGCTCAGCTGTGTGTAGGAGGTATACGGAAACGCGGGATACAGATGCTCGCCGTGCTTGCCGATGCCGTCGTGCAGCGCACGCACGAATTCGTCGTCGCTCCAGCTGCCGATGCCGTTGGTTTCGTCGGCGGTGATGTTGGAGGAGTAGAGGGTGCCGAACGGCAGGCGGAATGGCACGCCGCCGGCAAAGGCTTTACCGGAGCCCGGCACGGTATGGCAGGCGGCGCAGTCGGCGGCCTTGGTGAGGTATTCGCCGCGCGCAAGCACGTCGGCCGTGGGTGGCGCGCCGGCCAGCGCCGGAGAGGTGCCGGCGGACGTGTCGGCGCGGTTCAAATACAGATATACACCCGTACCCACCAGCAGCAGGATCACGATCGTGAGCAGGAAGCCTCTCATGCGATGTCCCTCCTCGCCTGGGTGACGGCCGATACCACCGATTTGAGCGCATCGGGATTCTGCACCAGCCGCTTGCGATCCACCGGCAGCTTGTAAAGACGCACGCCGGTGGCCGCAAAGATGGCATTGGCGAGCGCAGGCGCCGCAATGGCGGTGCCGACTTCGCCCAGGCCACCCGGCGGCTCGGCGTTGACCACGCGATGCACTTCCACCACCGGCGTTTCGTTGATGCGCAGCACGCGGTAGTCGTTGAAGTTGCCCTGCTCCACCGCACCGTTCTTGAGCGTGAGCTCGCTGTACAACGCCGCACTCAGCCCGAACAGCATGCCGCCCTGCACCTGCGCTTCGATGGAACTGGTGTTGACGGCGATGCCGACGTCGATCGCCACCACCACTTTGCGCAAGCGCACTTCGCCCTGCGCGGTGACTTCGGTTTCCACGATGGCGCAGACGTGGCTGCCGAACGGCTCCGCCAGCGCAATGCCGCGGCCGACGCGCGGCGGCAAGGCTTGGCCCCAGCCGATTTTCTCGGCAGCCAGGTTCAACACGCCAAGCGCACGCGCATTCTTCTGCAACAGCGCGCGGCGGTATTCGAGCGGATCCTTCTTGGCGTGCTGCGCCAGCTCGTCCATGAAGCTTTCCACCACGAACAGATTGTGCGTGGGGCCCACGCCGCGCCACCAGCCAACAACGATGCCGGGCGGCATGTCGTGGCGCATCCATTCCACGTGCCCCTTGGGAATGTCGTACGGCAGCTCCGCCACGCATTCCACGGCATCGCTGTCCAGCCCGTCCTTGCCCATGGCGCCGGGTGCGAAACGCGCGAGCACCGAGCCGCCGCTGGTGCGATAGCCATACCAGACGGGTCGGCCATCGGCGTCGAGCACCGCCGAGATAAGGTCGTGATACATCGGACGCATGCGGTCCTGGCGAATGTCTTCCTCGCGCGTCCACACCACTTTCAACGGATACGGCACTTGCTTGGCGAACGCCACCGCCTGTTCGACCCAATCGGTTTCCAGCCGGCGCCCGAAGCCGCCGCCCAGATACTGGTTGTGCAGCGTGATTTTCTCGATCGGCAAACCGGTGATCCGCGCCGCTTCCTGCGCGGCACGCATGGCCACCTGCGTGCCGGTCCACACCTCGCATTGGTCGGGCGTGACGTGCACGGTGCAATTCAACGGCTCCATCGTCGCGTGGGCGAGCATCGGCGACTGGTATTCCGATTGCACCAGCGTGCCTGGCGGACGCTCGCCATCATCACGCGCCACGATGCCTTTGCCATGGCGCGCCGTGTCGGCGATGGCATCCTGCAACTGCTGCGTGGTGAGGTTGGCGTTCTCGCCCAGGTTCCATTCGATCACCAACGCCTGCAAGCCTTGCCTGGCAGCCCAGAAATGCTCGCCCACCACGGCCACGGCGTTGTCCAGGCGCAAGACGTCCACCACCCCCGGCACTTTGCGTGCAGCCTTGTCGTCGACCGAAACCAGCTTGCCGTTGAAGGTAGGGCATGCCATCACCGTGGCGATCTTCATGCCCGGCATGCGCACGTCGATGCCGAACTGCGTGGCGCCTTTCACCTTGTCCGCCGCATCCACGCGCCGGATCGGCTTGCCGATCAGCTTGTAATCCCTGGGGTCGGTGAGCTGCACCTTGTCCGGCATCGGCAGCTTGCCTGCGGTGACGGCCAATTGATTGAAAGTGGCGCTGCGCCCGGATGCCGGGTGATGCACCACGCCGCGCTCCACGGTGCAGGTGGCCGGGTCGACATGCCACTGTATTCCCGCCGCGCTCAGCAGCATGCTGCGCGCCACCGCGCCGGCTTCGCGCAGTACCGTCCAGGTGGCACGCGTGCTGGTGGAGCCGCCGGTGATCTGCCCGCCCAGCGCGGGAATGCCGTACAGCTCGTCGCTGGGGGGCGAATGTTCCACCTTGATCTGGTCCATGCCGACGCCGAGCTCTTCGGCCAGCAGCATGCAGCAACCCGTGTAGATGCCTTGCCCCATTTCCGCGCTGGGCATCACCAGGCGCACCGGGCCTTCGCTGTCGATGCGGATGAAGGCATTGGGTGCGAAAGGTGGATTGCCGTCTGCCATCGCAGCGGCAGTGTCGGCTGGCTGGCGACGCGCACTGATCATCGCCGAGGCGGCGCCGGTGCCGCCCAGCCACAGGAAAGCGATCGCCAAACCGCTGGATTTCAGCACGTTTCGACGCTGCAGGTCGACGGCTTCGGCTTGCGCCGGCATGACCGGTTCGATGTTCATGACGCAGCTCCTGCCGGCGCGCTGCCGATCGTCTGCAGAATCTCCAGCTTGCCGGTCGCAGCCTGCTTGATCGCCGCACGAATGCGCACATAAGTGGCGCAGCGGCACAGGTTGCCGGACATGGCTGCATCGATGTCGGCGTCGGACGGATTGGGCGTGTGCGCCAACAGCGCTGCTGCAGCCATGACCTGGCCGGATTGGCAATAACCGCATTGCACCACGTCCACGTCCAGCCATGCCTGCTGGATCTTCTGGCCGGCCGGCGTGTTGCCGACGGCCTCAATGGTAGTGATGGCGCGATTGCCGATAGCGCCTACCGGCAGCACGCACGAACGCACCGCCTGGCCATCCAGATGCACGGTGCATGCGCCGCATTGTGCGATACCGCAACCGAACTTGGTGCCGGTCAGGCCGATGACGTCGCGCAACACCCACAGCAGCGGCATATCGTCGGGTACGTCGACCGGATACGACTGACCGTTGATGGACAAGGACACCATGTAAGCCTCCGTACCCTCTCAGGCACCGCGTGCATTGTCTGAAACTGCGGGCATTTGCCTAAAGCTCGCTCGCATTCATGGCACGCAGCGCAAAACCAATCATCCAGCACAGCCGATGTGATGACGATGTGCTTGCAAACCCCATGCAGGATGGCATGCACGGCAAAGCCGTGACACCATCACGGCCATCGATTCTGCTCCTATTGTTTGTCGACAGTAAAGATGAATTCGGCTTACGAACTGACCACCTTGATGACGGCACTGCGCGATCTGCATCGCGAAGCCGCACCAAAAGCCGCGCTTGCCACGCTGACGCGAACGCGTGGCTCCACCTTCCGCCGCCCCGGCACGCGCATGCTGGTATTGGGCGATGGCCAGGTCGTGTGCGAACTTTCCGGCGGCTGTCCGCAACGCGATATCGTGGCGCGCGCGCTGGAAGTCATCGACAGCGGCGAACCGAGGCTGGTCGCCTACAACGCGGATTCAGGCCTGGACGTACTGATGGAAATGGGCTGCGGCGGCGAACTGGAAGTACTGATCGAACCGCTGCGGGCGATCCACGACACCGATTTCATCGATACGCTTTCGCGCTGCCTCGATGAACGGCGCCCCTTGCACATGGCTACGCTGTTTGCCGCCGACGGCAAAACCGTGTTGCCGCGCAGGCTGGTATGGCATGCACACCGCATCGCTTACGACGGCATCGGCGACGCTGCGCTGGTGCAAGCCATCATCGCGCAGGCACCGGATTTCACCGCGCGGCGCGCGCGTAGCTTGAGCCTTGCGGCTGCGCGCAGCACGGTCGAGGTGCTGGTGGAAGCGATCGCGCCGCCGCACGCCTTGGTGGTGATCGGCAGCAGCGCCGCGGCGCGCGCCTTGTTGCCCTTGGCCAGCGCCTTGGGATGGCATACCACGCTCGTGGATGACGACCCTGCCCGCCTGCATGCTGGCCATCTGCCTGCGGGCTTGCATACCGTCTGCGCGACGCCACAGCGGCTGACGGACGCCGTGATGCTGGATACGCACAGTTCGGTGGTGGTGATGACGCACAACCTGGAACAGGACATCGCCTATCTAGGTGCTTTACGCAACGCACCCGTGGCTTATATCGGCGCGCTGGGTTCACGCGAACGGGTGGCGCGCATGCGCAGCAACCCAGCGCTCGATGGCTTGCACGTGCATGCGCCGGCTGGCCTGGATATCGGATCGGAAACGCCGGAGGAAATCGCGCTGGCCATCGCGGCGGAGATCATGGCGGTGGTGAACCATCGCAGTGGTGGGCATTTGCGGGACAACGACGGCGCTATCCATTAAACCCATGCATCCGCCTTCACCCGCCATCCTCTTGCTCGCCGCCGGCGAAGGCAGCCGCTTCGGCGGCGCCAAGCAACTGGCGGATATCGCGGGTGAGCCGATGGTGCGGCGCGTGGCGCGCATGCTGCTGGACATCGGCGCACCCGTGCTGGTGGTGACCGGCGCCTACGCCGACGCGGTGGAAGCCGTGCTCGATGACTTGCCCGTAAGCCTGATCCGTTGCGAAGACTGGCAGCTCGGCATGGGCAATTCGCTGGCCGCCGGTGTACGTGCCCTGGATCATGTCTTCCCGCAAGCGACGGCGGTGCTGGTCTGCCTGGCCGATCAGCCATTGCTGGATACCACCGCATTGCGCGGCATGCTCGAGCGCCACCGGTCGGCGCCAGAGCGGATTCTGGCCTGCACGCATGCAGGCGGTATCCAGGGGCCGCCTGCCCTGTTTCCCCAGGACTGCTTCAGCGCGCTGGCAAGCCTTTCCGGCCCGCATGGCGCGCGCCAGCTGTTGAAACAGGAAGCTGCGCGCGTCGAGGCCTTTGCCTCTCCCACGTGGCTCGATGTCGATGCGCCGGAAGACCTGCAACGCGTGCGCGCCATGCTGGGACTGCCAGGCGAGGAAGCCTGATCTGGATACCCTTTTGTCTGCAGCGGGCCAAACAAACCTGGATCGGCCATCCCCGGACATCTATCCTTTTTGTCATATCTGAGTAAAGTTCCTGCATTCGCACCGCCTTTTTGCCAGCCATAACTGCTGCATTGCAATAAAACATGTCCAGGCGTATGCCTGCCGAAGCTGATTCAAATCAAGCCGCGCCATAGCGACGGCAGCTTGAGCTTGGTGCCGAACCCGTGGGGAGCCGGCATGTTTTCAAGGAGCGATACGCGACGGACAACCTGGAGCACGCACTCCATCCATGTCTTTTGGGGAGGTTCCGGCAATGAGCAACGAGCAAGCTATTGCGCGATTCTCGAATCCAGCGCCACTTGGCCTGGCGGGCTTCGCGTTGACCACATGGTTGTTGAGCATGATCAACGCGGGCTGGTTCACGGGCGACGCCATGAACATGGTGCTGGCCGTGGCCATGGCCTATGGCGGTACGGCGCAGATGATCGCAGGCGTGATGGAATTGCCGCGTGGCAATACCTTCGGCGCGACGGCCTTCGTCAGCTACGGCGCATTCTGGTGGTCGTTCGCGCTGTTCGTGCTGTTTCTGCACGACAAGGTGCCCGGCGCATTCGTGGGCTGGTATCTCTTCATGTGGGGCGTGTTCACGTTTTACATGTGGATCGGCACGCTGCGTGCCGCACGCGCGCTGCAGCTGATTTTTCTTGCGCTGTGGATCACGTTCTTCCTGCTCGCCGCCGGCGAATGGACCGGCATGCCCGGCCTGCACACGGCCGGCGGTTACGTAGGCCTGCTCACGGCGCTCCTGGCGTTTTATCTGTCCGCGGCCGAGATCATCAATGAAGCCCACCAGCGCGTGGTGCTGCCGATCGGTGCGCCGCGCAACGCATGAAACGACCGGCGATCACGTTGAGGAGAACCATATGAAACGACATGCCCTGTTTCTGTCCCTCGCAGCCGTGGGCCTTACCGTCACCGCTCCCGCTTTCGCCGCGCAGAGGACCGACAGCCGCGATGCGCAAATCAAGGCGTTGAAAGCGCTGGTGGAAAAACAGCAGCAACAACTCAACCAGCAACAACAGGACCTGCAGCAACTGCACGACGCGCTGACCCAACTGCAGAACCAGCAGACGCAACAGCAAACGCAAATCCAGCAGACGCAGCAAGTGCAGGCCGCACAAGCCAAGACCATTGCGGCCGTACCGGCCAAGCCGACGTTCAGCAGTGCGCCGGGCGTATCGGTGACGCTGCATGGCTTCATCGACGCCACCGCCTTCACGCAAAGCAAGAGCTTCACCTTCGGCAACGGCCAGAACGCCGAATACCCGATACCCGGATCGAAAGGCCAGCTCAGCGGCGTGGACGTGCGCAATACACGCTTCTGGCTGGACCTGACCGGCGGCAAGATCGCCGGCGACTGGATCGGTGGCGGCCACCTGGAAATGGATTTCTTCGGCGGCAACAACGGCACCGGCGGTTATTCGATGGAGCAACCGCTGCCGCGCCTGCGCCAGGCCTACATGACGCTGGAAAACCCGGTCACCGGCAGCAGCTTCAAGATCGGCCAGATGTGGGATCTGATCTTCCCGCTGGATGACCTGCCCAATTCGCTCAGCCATATCGCCTTCCCGCTTGGCTATGGCACCGGCATCATTGGCTGGCGCTTCCCCGGCATCATCTTCTCGCAGGATCTCAACCACGGTTCCAGCGGCCCGCTGTGGCGACTGGACCTGGGTGCGTTCTCGGGCACGTGGAACGGTCCGGGCAGCCCGATCAACTACATCAGCGCCGGCAACGCCGGCTTCCGCCCGCAGATCGAAGCGCGGCTGCACGTGCAGGAACCGAAGCAGTGGATGCTGTTTGCCGCGGCGCATTGGAGCCAGATCAACCTGTCCGGCGTAGGCGGCGCCGAGCCGACGCCGATCAAGCGCCAGTTCTCCAGCACCGCGTTGGAAGTGGGCGGCGAATGGACGCCTGGCCCATGGGTGTTTCGCGGCGTGGGCTACACCGGCCGCGGCATCGCGCAGATTTTTGGCGATCTTTCGCAGTTCGGCGATATCAAGAACACCGGCGGCTACGTGATGGGCGGCTACAAGTTCGACCAGAACTGGAGCGCCAACCTGTTCTACGCGATGAGCAAGCCCAGTACGACCGATGTGGTCCGCTGGTTCAACAACGGCTCGACCGGCTTGCTGAAGGATCGCCAGGAAGCCGCCAACCTGATGTACAGCGTGGGCGATTACTCGTTCGCCCTGGAATGGATCCACGCCATTCTCGACTCCACCAGCAATGGCGTGAACCGGAAGCAGACCAGCGGCAACCAGGTGAACGTGAGTGCGTTCTACAAGTTCTGATGCCTCTGCGCCCTCTCCTCATGTCTGAGGAGAGGGTAAGGCACGCATGGACGTAGGCTGGATGCAACCCCAGCTTTATTTCTGATTGGCGCCATGTCTCAGGTCGCGACATGTAGCTCCCTCCCCTACTACACGTAGGGGAGGGAGCGGATCCGGCGAATCAAGACTCCACGCTGCTCAGGAGATTTATTGACGCTCGCGACGCCGCTCTCAATAAACCGACACCGAAGCATCCGCCGGCAACACCCGATCGCCGGCAAGCTCATGCGCCTTGCTTCGATATGTTTCTGCATACGTCGCCTGCCCCAGCGCGCGATACACGCACGCTTGCGTCCACGCCGCGCGCCAGTCGGACTGGCTCCAAGGCGACAGCTTGCCGCTGACGGATGCGGCTTCCTGCAGCTTGCCGGCGGCCAGCAAGGCTTGCGCGTAAGCCTGGCCGACGTCGACGACCAGCTCGGGCACGCCGAAGGCATCGGCCTTGTTCATGGCAAGCTTCAACTGATCCAGCGCCTGCTCGTGCCGGCCTTCGCTCCACGCTGCGGCCGCTTGCGCACGCAACAGCAGGATGGCGATCCATTCGTCGTGGTCCGGCGCTCCGGCTACCCATGCCTGCATCGCGGCGACCACGCGTTTGAGCTCGTCCGACTTGCCGGCCCGTTGCGCCACCATCGCGTCCGTGAGCCACGCATAGGCGTAGTCACGCCTGTCGTTGTCTTTTTCAAACTTTTGCCCGGCCATGGCGGTGGCAATCCACTGCTGCGCGGCCTGCACGTCGCCCCGTTGCAAGGCGAACTTCGCCAGCAAGGCTTCGACACAGGCTTGCAGGCCCGGCTCGCCCTTGGCGTCGCGCGCGATGTCGGCCAGCGTCTGTTCGAGCAGCCGGCTTGCTTCGGCCGTACGGCCGTTGTCGGCCAGTGCTTGCGCGCGCATGTACATCATGAGGTGGCGTTCGATACTGTCGGTGAATTCCAGATGCGTGCGCTCGAACGGCCAGTAGCGATCCGTGGTGGCCAGTTCATCGTGGTATTGCAGCAGCATTTTCTGTGCGGTGACGATGTTTTGTAACGGCGGCTCCAGGAACTGCCGCATGCCCATGCGTTGATAGGTTTCATAGGCACGCTGCAATACCGGAAGCGCCTGCGCGAATTGGCCGCGCCGCATGGCAAGCATCGCCAGCTCCGCATCGATGCCGAGCGCAGCGACGGTATCGCCGGCCAGCGCGTAGTTGACGCGGGCGAGACCGAAATCCGACTCGGCCTGGTCGAATTTGCCATCGAGATACGCCAGGTAGCCGCGCGCCTGGTAGGCCGTGGCGAGGTTGGCGATGCTCTTCTTCTGCTGGAAAAGTCGTATCGCCTCGCTCATGGCTGCCCTGCCCCCGGCGTAGTCGCGCTCGCGGGCATAGATGTATTCCTGCTCCACCAGCGTCTTGCCACGCAGCACCGGTTGCGTGTCGGCGGGCAAGCGCTGCAACAGCTCGGCGAGTGCCTGCTTGCAGCGCGCATAGTCGTCCTGGTCGCAGACGAAGGTGGCTTGGATGAACGCGAACTCGGGTAGCGCACGCACATCCGGCGGCGCCTTTTCGATCAAGTCGCGCTCGGCATCGACGGTGCCCGCATACGAGGCCGCATAGATGCGCAGCAAGTATTGCTCGCCCGGCTCGCCGGACACTGCCCGGGGGCTGGCCGCCAAATAGCCAAGCTGGGGCAGGAGTTGGTAACAGGCCTGGCGGGTGGCGCTCAATACATCGTCCGACGACGTATCCGCCTGCCAGGTGTGTCCATCCCTGGTGGTGGCATCAAGGTGAACATGCCAGACCTGGCCGACCAGGGTGACGCGCGGCCGAACGACCAGTGCGAACGAGGCGAAGCGTGCATTGTCATGGCTGTCGCCTTGGTCGAGCAGTTCGAGCACGGTACGGCTGCTTTCCACCGGCACCCTGGCGTCGCGCAAGCCGTTGGAGACCAGGTCCATCAACCCCAGCCGCAGCCATTTCCACTCCTCGGGCGCATGCACTTCCACGGGCAGCACGATCGCAGTGCCGTGCTTGAACGAAACCGGCGGGCGCTCATGCACCGACCGCCGCCACCAGACCAGCGCCACGGCGAGCACCAGCAAGGCCGCGATGCCGATGGCAGGGAGCAGCCAAGGCGACGGCCGCACGCTGCGCGCCGGCTCGGCAGCCGGCTCGACCTGCGCCTGCGCCGGGGCGGGTTCGGCGGCGTCATCGGGCGGCTCGACCGCCACCGTCTCCAGCATCCAGCGATAACCCACGCGCGGAATGGTCCGGATACAACGCTGGTCGGCGCTGGCGTCGCCCAACCCGCGCCGCAATCGAACGATGGTTTGCGCCAGCAGGTTGTCGCTGACGTCGACGCGCTTCCACACCGCCGACACCAGCTCGTCCTTGCCCACGACGCGCTCGCGATGTTCCACCAGGTAGACCAGGCACTGCAGCGCGCTGGCCGAGAGGGTGACCGGTTCGCCGTTGCGGGTCAGCTCCTGGGCAAGGGGATCAAGGCAGAAATCCCCGAAGTAATAGATTCGCTTCCCCATGCGCCAGCCTTGTCATCAGAAGGACACTCGACCCCGCTCGGGACAATCGAACAGCGGTCTGATTCCATGCACCGCGAATATCGCATATCGCAGCGCGAACCCACAGCGGTTGCTTCGCAAACCGCCACGGCGGTCACTTTGCGCCGTACCCGCCACCGAGCGCGTCGATCAAGCGGATCGACAGATCCGCCTGCTGGCTCTGCAGCAACGCCAGCCGCTGGTCGGCCAGCAGCAGTTGCTGGCGGCTCGCCAGCGGCGTCAGCGGACCGCTTACGCCGCCCTTGTAGGCCGACATGGCATCGCGCCAGCTCTTCTGCGCGTCCTGTTTTGCGCGCTGTTCCAGCGCGATCTGCGTGCGTACCGAAGCCAATGCGGAAACCAGGTCCGACACTTCGTTCACCGCGCCGATCAGCAGCTGGTTGTAATGCGCGACGGCCTGGTCGTAGCGCGCATCGGTCGCGGCAAGGTTGGCGCGCAGCCGGCCGCCATCGAAGATCGGCAAGCTCAAGGCCGGCGTCACGGAATACGTGCGCGCAGGCAGCTGGAACACGTTGGTGCTGCCGCCGACGGCGACCAGGCCCGCCATCGCGCTGAGGCTGATATTGGGCAGGAATTGCGTCTTGGCCGCCTTGATGTCTTTTGAAGCGGCTTCCACCTGCCAGCGCGCCGCCACCAGGTCGGCACGGCGGCCGATCAGGTCGATCTGCAATCGATCGGGCACCGCGACAAGGCCCGGGTCGAGCAACTGCGGCCGGGCGATGCTCAGGCCGCGATCCGGCCCCTGCCCCAGCAACACGGACAAACTGCTGCGTGCGGCATCGATGGCGCGATCCGCTTGCGCCTTCTGCTGCTCGGCGCTTGCCACCTGCGAATCGGCGAACGCCTCCTGCTGCGGCGTGCCCAGGCCGCCGGCCACCAGGCGGCGGGTGAGCGCCAAGGTTTGCGAAGCGCGCTGCCATTCGCCTTGCGCGACATCTTGCTGTGCGAAGGCATAGCCAAGCTGCACATAGGCGCGCGCCACGTTCACCGACAGCTGGATGCGCGTCGCACGTGCTTCGATGTCCGCGGCGCGGCTGCGACCGAGCGCGGCCTCCCAGGCGGCGCGCTTGCCGCCCCATAGATCGATGTCCCAGGAAAAATTGGCAGTCACCGATTTGCCCCAGGCGAAGTGGCCGAGCACGTACGGCGGATACACCGGATCCTTGTTGGACAAGCGGATGCCTTCGGCGCCGGCTTCGAGATCCGCACTCGGCAAGCGCGCCGCATTGGCGGTATCGGCCAGGGCCTGGGCCTGCCGTGCGCGTGCTTCGGCTTCGTCCAGGCTGGGGTTGTTCTTCAGTGCTTCGTCGATCAGCGTGCTCAGCTGCGGGTCGCCGAAGCTTACCCACCAATCCTGCGCGGGCCATGCCGTGGGGCTGAGCTGCACCTGGCTGAAACTGCGCTCGCTCTTGAGGCTGCGCGCGTCGAGCGTCTTGCCGGTGGGATGCAGGCCGCCCGGCGTGGCGCAACCGGCAAGGGCGACACACACGGCCAGGCTTGCCGCGGGCAGTAAACGAGTGAGAAGGTTCAGGTTACGCATGGCGCATCACCGCGACTGCGCCAGCGCGTCGCCATGACCGCCACGTCGCACGATCAGAGTGGCAGTCTGTCCCGCCACCAGCACCGTGCCGGCCGGCATGTGCTCGGTATCGATGCGCACGCGCACCGGCACACGCTGCGCCAGGCGCACCCAGTTGAAGGTGGGGTTGATGTTGGCGAGCAAATCGTTGCCGGTGGGATCGACCGCACCGGCGATACCGCGCGCCACGCCTTCCACCGTGCCGCGCAGCTGCACGCCGCCGCTCATCAGGCGAATGTCGACCGGATCGCCGACGTGCAAATGCGGCAGCTTGGTTTCCTCGAAATAGCCGTCCACCCAGAACGAGCGGCTATCGATCAGGGCCAGCCGCGGCGCGCCGGCACTGGCGTAATCGCCCACGCGCACCAGCAGGTTGGTGATATAGCCGTCCACCGGCGCGCGCACTTCGGTGCGTTGCAGGTTGAGCTGCGCCGTGGCCAGCGCCGCCTGCGCCTGCTTCACCGCCGCCTGCGCCTGCTGCTGCGCGGCGGTGGCCTGTTCGATGCCTGCGCGCGCCTTGTCCCAGGTGGCGCGGGCGGCATCGGCGGTGGCGCGCGCGTTGGCGATGTCTTCGCTGGAGACCACGTCGCTCAGGCTTTGCCGACGCTTGGATTGCCCTTCGTACATGGCGAAGTTGGCCTTGCTTTGCGTGGTGCCGGCCTTGGCTGCGTCGATGTTCGCCTGCGCGGCGGCGACGGAAGCCTGCGCCGCGGCGAGGTTGGCCTTGGCCTGCTCCACTGCATCCTCGTAGCGGGCGCGGTCGATCACGAACAGCACGTCGCCCTGCTTCACCTGCTGGTTGTCGGTCACGTTCACCGCGGTGACCAGGCCGGAGACGTCCGGCGCGATCCGCACCACGTTGGCGCGGATGCGTCCGTCACGCGTCCACGGCGAATACATGTAGTGGCGCCATAAGCCGTAGCCGATCAGCGCGGCTAGCAGCACAAGAATGGCGGTAATGGCGATGCGGATGGCGAGGGTGTTTTTCATGGATCATCCACCGTCAAAAAGTGAGCAGCGCAAAGCCGCCAAAAATGCAGACCAGGAACGCCAGGCGCAGCAGCGCCGGATGCCACACGTAGCGGTACAGGCCATAGCGGCCCACCACCCAGTCGAACAGCAGCAACAGCACCACGGCCAGCAGGAACCAGACCAGCAGGCCGGGAACCAGCGCGCCGCCGATGGCGATTTCACGTGGCATGGGCAACTCCTCGGGCGTGGGTATGCGCCTGCATGTAAGCGGCAAGCACGGATTGTTCGTCCAGCATCGCCAGGCGCAGCACGTGCAGGTGATTGAGCAGCGGCGACATGGCTTCGTCGCCCTCGATCATCGCCATCGTCGCGGCGAGCGCGTCGCGTGCGCTGGCGTAGCGTGCGGCATCGGGAGCTTCGTAAAGCTGCGCGATTGCTTCGATGCTGCGCGCGATCGCTTCGTGGGCGTCTTCCGGCAGCGGGCGCCCGGCCATGTCGTTGCGCAGCTCGATCAAGGTGCGCCCTACTTCGTTGACGGACAGCGTCCAGGCCACCAGGCTGCGCGACGCCTGGCTGCCGCGCTCGGTCTGCGCCACGATCTGGCCGAACAGATCGTGATTGACGCTTTCGAAGCGCGCACGCAAACCCGGCAATGGCGCCGCAGCGGCAAGGCGCACCTGGCGGCGCAGCTGCTCCAGCTGGCGCCGGCGCAGCCACAGGCTGCCGATGGCCGGTGGCACGAAGACGAACGCCACGCCTGCCGCCGCCAGCCCGGCGAACTGCGCCAGCATGTCGTTCCAGAAAAACACCACGTCGTAGTTCATCTCGTTGCGCACGGCGAGGGTCAGGGTGAAACCCATGCAGTAGCCCACGCCGGCGCGGGCGGTGAGCGGCCAAGCCATCATCGCCATGCCGATCATCAGGAACGGCGCGGTACCGGCCACCAGCAGCCCGAAGCCATCCATCAGCGGCAGCACCAGGAACTGGCAGATGAAGCTCGCGCAGGTGCCCAGCACAAAACCCAGCGACGTGTGCCGCACCCATTGCGTAGGATTGGGCGCGGCGGCGAACAGACCGGCAAAGACCGTGGCCAGCAGCATCGCCGAGGCGCCGGATGGCCACGCCGAGACGATCCAGAACAGGCTCAAGGCGCCCATCACCAGCGAGGTGCGCAACATCGCCAGGGACGAACCGAGATAATCGTTGCCGCGCTCGAAGCGCACGCGCTCCGCCGCCGAGCCGAACAGCCTGGGCGCCTGCAATGCCGAGGCCGTTTCGGCGTATGCATAGAGTTCATCGACAAAGCGGTCGACCAGGGTGGCGCCGGTATCGAAATCGAGCATGTCGTAGGCCGAGGCCATGGCCGCGCGCAGCGCCGACTTGCGCGCCCCGATCGCCCGCCGTGCGTCATCCAGCCGCGGCAGCAGCACGCGCGCCGCGGCGCCGGCCTCGATCGGCGCATCCAGCGCGTCGGCCAGCGGCCGGTACAGTTCGATCAATGCATTGGCCGCCGCCTCGTGCCCGCGCCGCTTCAGGCGGTTGATCAGGTGATGCAAGGTCTGCAGCGTGGTGGAGGCGGCCATGAAACGCTGGTTGAGCAGCAGCATGTGGCCGCTGCGCGCACGCGCCTCCGGGTCTTCGAACACCACCGAGCTGCGCAGGTCTTCCACCGTGACGGCATCGCGCACGAAGCGCAGGTGCGCATTTTCCAGATCGGCGCGCGCCACCTTGCCGCACATCGCGCGCTGCACGAAATCGATGAAATTGGCGAACTGCGCGCGGCACAGGCGGCGCAGATCGTCGCGGATGCGGCTGGGGAACACCACGTCGCTCACCGCCGCGGAAACGGCAATGCCCAGCAGCACCTCGCTCAGGCGCCAGATGGTCGAGTTGAACACTTCCACCGGATTGTTGATCACCGGCAAGGCCACGATGGCCGCCGTATAACCGGCCAGCACGAAAGCGTAGGACTTGAAATTGCGGTACAGCGTGGCGCCACCGGCACACGCGCCCACCCACAGCGACAGCGCGGAAAGGAACAGCACGCGCTGCTGCGGAAAGAACGCCACGATCAGGAAACCCGCCAGCGCGCCGGCCAGCGTGCCGACGGCGCGGTAGAAGCTCTTGGCCAGCACCATGCCGGTCTGGCGATTGGCCACGATGATGGTGGTAAGCATCGCCGTGGACGGTTGCGGCAATGCCAGGCGCATCGCCAGCCAGCCGGTGGTGTAGAAGGCGAGCAGCGACTTCGCCACGAACAGCCAGGTGGTGGTCTCCTCGCGCAGGGTCGCCACGAACACGTCGCGCGTACTGGGCGTTGCTGCCTGGACTTCGGTTACAGACATGGCGTCGACGGCCTCAGTCAGCCAATCCGCTCAGAAACTTCTTCAACAGCTTTTCGAGCTGAACCTGCTCGGAAACCTTCAGATGGCGCCCCTGCCTCGCCAGCAACGTACAGATATCCGGAAGCAGGCTTTCAAGCAAGGCCTGTCCCCGCGGCGTCAAGCTCAGCGCGAGCTTGCGGCGGTCATCGGCGCTGGCGCTGCGCTCGATCAGGCCTTTGTCGCACAGCTCGTTGGTCAGCCGCGTGATATTGGCGGACTTCTCCCCTGCCGCATCCGCCAGCTCCGACGGCGACATCGTACCGCTGACCGAGCCATACAACATCATCAGCAGGTTGTACTCCGGGTGATTGATGCCGTAGGGCTTGAGCGTGAGGTTCGCCTCGTCATGCAACTGCTTGTGGATATGCTTGATCAGGCGCACCAGCGTGGCCGGGCGGCGCGGAAAAGCCGCATAACGCCGACAGGTGACGGCGAGACGCTGTTCGGTGAGAGCGAAGTCGGCCATGGCGGCGTAGCCTCGGGCATGTAATACAGATACATATAGTATATAAATGTAATATTTAGATGTAAACCTAACCCACCCAGCGACACCGGCGCACGCCGGTGGGGCCGCGCAGGATGCGCGCCTGCTTTTCGGGCCCCCTCGGGGTGCCCCTTCTTTTGGTTACTTTTCTTTGGGCACGCAAAGAAAAGTGACTCGGTCGCTCCGCGACCGAAAGCGCCGCAGGCAATGCATAAGCTTGCGCGATACACACCCAACCCACAGCGCTCGGATGAAATCCCAGCGTCAGGAACCCGCAACAAATGCAGGGATTTCATCCCAGCCTACAAACTTCACGCAGCGAACCGGATATCGATGCGATGTTGCACCGCAACCTTAATCCTTCTTAAGACGCCTTACAGGGAGACGTCAGGTTGAAGGTTTATGTCTATGCCCGGCTCCGGTCGCCACGCCGGAAAAACCCGAAAACCAAAACAACGGAAGACAACACCATGATCCGCCGCGTCCTTGCTGTTGCGATTGCTCTATCCGTATTCCCCCTATACGCCCAGCCTCCGCAGGCCTCGTCCAAGAATTACGCGCAGGAACTGGTCGACGAGACTCTCGCGACGCATCCGGACATCATCGTGATGGCCGTCCATGCCACGCCACTCAAGCAGAAGGATGACGTCATCATCGCCTCCAACATTGGCCGTATCGGCAAGAAGGCCGATGCGGACGACATGGGCGTCGTCACCAGCGGCAAGCCGCTGGTAGAGGTCAACAAGGCCGGCGACCGGCTGGAGGTGGAGGTGCCGCTGCTGGACACCACCGGCGACACGCTCGGCGCGCTCAGCATCGTCTACCCCTACCGCGCCGGCGACGACAAACTGGCCTTGCAACAGCGTGTCGAGAAGATCCGCGATGAACTGGCGCGGCGCATCTCCAACCAGGGCAACCTGACGCAGCCTTATCAATACGACACCAGCGTCCCCACCCACACGCTCGCCCAGAAACTGGTCGACGACACCATGGCGGCGTATCCGGACGTGATCATCCTGGCCATGCATGCCACGCCGCCGGGCAGCAACACCAACGTGATCGTCGGCTCCAGCATTGGCCGCATCGGCAAGGCCGCCGATGATGACGACCTGCGCGCCATTCGCACCGGCATTCCAAACCTCGAAGTGAACGGCGGCCGCTTTGAAGTGGAAGCGCGCCTGCTGGATGCCAGCAAGCAGACCATCGGCGCCATCGGTATCGTGTTTCGCTACAAGGCCGGCGACGACAAGAAAGCACTGGAGCGTCGTGCCTATGCGATCCGCGACGAACTGGCCGCCAGGATTCCCTCGCTCGCCCAGCTGATGGCGCCGCCGGCCGCAGCCGATCCGACCTCGCCGGCCACGCTGATCGGGCGCAGCAGCGGCTGGAAACCGGAATACTCCGGCGATTTCGACCATTTCGGCGTGGATACCAAGCGCAACAAGCTGCTGCTCGCGGCCGAAGACCACGGCACGCTGGAAGTGTTCGATCTCAACTCCGGCGCGCACGAAAAAACGCTCACCAGCTTCAGCACCCCGCACGCCATTCTCTATCTGCCGGAGAAGGACCGGCTGATCGTGACCGACAGCGGCAAAGGCGGCACGCGCGTGCTGGATGCCGCCACGTACAAGGTGCTCGGCTACATCAATACCGCGCCCGGCGCCGATTCGATGGTGTATGACGAGGGCAGCCACATGCTCTACATCGTCAGCGGCGGCAAAGACGTGGACATGAAGGAGTGCTACCTCAACGAAGTCGATCCGTATTCCGGCAAGGTCTACCGCAAGCTGCGCTTCGATTCGGACCACGTGGAAGCGGTGCGCGCCGAACAGCACGGCTCGCATCTGTTCGTCAACGTCGCCGACAAGAACGAGGTCGACGTGGTGGACAAGAAGACGCTGCAAGTAACTGCGCGCTGGCCGCTGACCGGTGCACAGACGAACCTGAGCATGGCGCTCGATGAAGCCGACCACCGGCTCTTCGTGGGCACGCGCAATCCCAGCAAGCTGATCGTGCTCGACACGCAAACCGGCAAGCAGGTCGCGAGCCTCGATGCGCCGTCAACGTCGGACGGCCTGTTCTATGACGACGCGAGCAAACGCATCTACATACCCGGCGGCGACGGCTACCTCGGCGTGTTCCAGCAGAAAGATGCCGATCACTACGAACAACTGGCGCGGGTGGCCAGTGCCAAGGGCGCCAAGTCCGGCATGCTGTGGAAACCGCTCGATCGCATTTACCTGGCCGCTTCGCCCGGCGAGAACAACAAAGGGGGAGAAATCCTATGGTTTGCGCTCCACCCGTAAGGGCCGAGCCGATCAAGCACACCTACGTACGGGGATTACGAACACACGATCGGCACTCATGCACGTCACGCCCGTCAACGCGTGAATGCATGGCCGCCGGATAAGTCAGTCGCAGACGTGTCATCCGGGGAGGGATAGACGTTATGCAGAATTTGACCGTAAAACCATTGCTCGTGGCATTGCTCGTGGCAATGGGCACCACCTGCACCGCAGCCGTATCCACCAACGTGTACGCGGACGATGTGCCACCACAAAAGCCGGCCACGTCCACCGCCGCTACCAAAAAGGCGAACCAGCCGGCGCCATCCGAAAAACCGGCAACCCTGGCGGCCGTGGTCGTCACCGGCTCCAACCTGCCAGTGCCACCGGACGAAGTGATGGTGCCCGTGACCTCGGTCGACAGCGACGAGATGAAAGCCGCTGGCGTCAACGCCAACGTGCTCGATCTGTTGCGCAAGGTAGTGCCTTCGTTTGCCGGGCGCGGCAATACCGGCACCAGCAATGCAAACAACAATAACCAGAACACGGCCGGCGGCTCGCAATTGCAGTTGCGCAACCTTGACACGCTGGTGCTGGTCGACGGCCTGCGCGTGGCCACCAGCGGCATCAACGGCATCGGCGGCAAGAACTTCGTCGACGTCAACCAGATTCCCGTTTCGGCGATCGACCATATAGAAGTACTCACCGATGGCGCGTCGGCCATCTACGGCTCCGATGCGATCGGCGGCGTGGTCAACATCATCCTGAAAAAGGATTACCAGGGCGCCGAAGTTGGCGTGCGTTACGGCGCCGCCAGCGGCAACTATCGCCAGAAATCGGGCTATTTCGTGGCAGGCACCACGCTGCACGGCATCCACATCACCGTGACCGGCAGCGATTCCAAGACCGATCCGCTGTATCAGGATGCACGCCGCTTCACCAGCCCGCTGTACGGTCGCATTTCCAACCTGCCCGGCACGGTGGGCTACAACGGCCATTCTCCCGGCGCCATCCTCGCACCTGGGCTCAGCTCGCCGGCACAAGACAATCCCACCGGCCTCCAGGCCACCGCCGGCAGCATCAACAGCCTGATCGCCAATGGCACTTACCTGGCCAGCAGCCCCACTGCGATAGCGAATGGCTTCGACGTTTCCCGCTACCAGACCTTGCTGGAGCAGGAAGATCAAAAGGGCCTCAGCCTCAATCTTTCCGCCGATCTGCTGGACGACCACAAACTCACCGCGTTCGGCAACATCCTTTACTCGCGCACCAAGAGCTTCACCCAGTGGCTGCCGATCCGCACTACCGTCTCGCTGCCGGCGGGCTCGCCCTACAACCCGCTGACCACGACGTTCAACCAGGCGGTGTTCGGCTACCTTCCCAACCCGCAGCGGTTCGTCAACACCGCCGAAGGTCTGCGGGTGGTGGCCGGCTTGCGCGGCGACATCAGCCACGATTGGAATTGGGAGGCTTCGCTCGATCACAGCGACAACACCTTGGAACAGGATCAGTTCAACCTGATCTACGCGCCCAACGTGGCACGCGCGATCGCCGGCGGTTACGACGCACAGGGCAATCCTGTTGCCGGCGGCGCCTACAGCCGTGTGCAAACCGGTTTCTCCAGCACGGGCGCGTTCGTGGTCCAACCCGCGCTCAATCCGCTGGCGGTGACTTCGGGCATCAACCCGGCCATGCTCGCCAATCTCTATGGCACCGAGGCCATCCATGCGCAAAGCACGCTGGATACCTTCGACGCCAAGCTGATCGGAAAACCCTTCAGCCTGCCGGCCGGCAAGGTGGGCGTGGCCTTCGGCGTGGAAGTGCGGCGCGAATCACTGTCCGCCTATACCGATCCCAATGGCAGAAACACCGGCCCAACGGCGCACAACTGGATCGGCGGTACCGCGGCCGATCCATTCTCGCGCGGGCGCGACATCGACAGCGCCTATAGCGAGGTACGCATACCCATCACCAGTCCTGGCTGGTCGGCGCCGGGGTTTCATGCCTTCGACCTGGTCGCCGCGGCGCGCTACGAGCATTACTCCGATGCCGGCAATTCGCTGGTGCCCAAGTTCGGCTTCCGCTGGCAGCCGTTCGACAACCAGATCACCTTGCGCGGATCGTTCTCGCGCGCGTATACCGCGCCGACGCTGTACGCCATGTACGGCCCGACCGATACGCGCCTGGTGGGCAGCAGCGTGATTCAATCCGTGTTCGGCCTGCAAGGGCTGCAGTTCAACGGTGAAGACGGCAACAATCCCAAGCTGAAACCGAGCAAGGCGGTCACCCGCTCGATGGGCATCACCTTCACGCCACAAGCCTTGCCGGGCCTCACGGTGTCGCTCGATTACTCCTCGGTGGACCAGCGCGGTTATCCGGGTGGCATCGGGTTTACCAACATCCTGCAAAGCGTGAACCAGCTCGGCGCGGCCTCGCCTTTCGCGGCCAACCTGGCGTTGGGCAATTTCCCCGGCCAACCGGGCGCCACCGCCTTCACCGCACCAGGCCAGGTGCAAACCTATCTGCGCAATGGTGGCGATCCGTTGAACCTGTACGCCATCGACCGCTTTACCAATCTCGGCGGCCTGCACGTGCGTTCGGCCAACATGACCGCGGAATATTACGTGGTCACCGATCACGCCGGTACGTTCACCGTTTCCACCAACGGTGCGATGTTCTTCAAGTATCAGTTCCAGGCGTTGCCAGGCCAGCAGTATTACAACTACGCCGGCTTCGCGACCAACGGGGGCACCGGCGTGCAGGGGACGATCCCGCGTTTCAGCTTCTACACCACCGCCGATTGGCAATACGGCAACTGGGACCTCACCCTCGGCAACACCTACCTGTCCTCGGTAACGGACATCGGCCCGGGCGGCATCGTCTACGCGCAAAGCAGCACGCTCAAGCGCCTTCCGGTCAGCAGCTACGTAACCTGGGACCTGCGGCTTGGCTATGCGGTCGACCGTTCGGCCTCGCACGACATCATCAAGGGCTGGTCGGTGGCGCTGGGCATCAACAACATCGCCAACCGCATGCCACCGCTGGCACCCCAGGCGTTTACCGACAACAACGCCGACGTGGCGACGTATTCGCCGATCGGGCGGATGATTTATGGCAGCGCCACGCTCAAGTTCTGAGGTTTGACCGCGTCGAGGCGGGTGATTCACGCCCTTACCCCAAGAGCCTCAGCGTGAATTGCCCGTCTCGACGCACCCGTGCATGGCAAATACGTAAGCTGGGATGTCATCCCAGCCTACGTCCCGAGCAAGGGTTGAACCAGTACCGGCGATGACTCGGCCGCCGTTGAGGTGGCGGCAAGCTCGAAACTCACGCACAACCCCGGGCCGTCCCTGCGCGGCTGCGCGCGAATGCTGCCACCATGCAGTTCAATGATGCTGCGACAGATCGTAAGACCAAGGCCGCTGCCATGGTCTTCGCCTTCCTGCACGTGGAAACGCACGAAGCGATCGAAAGCACGCTCGCATTGCTCCACCGTAAGCCCCGGCCCTTCGTCTTCGATGCTGACGCACCAAATACCGTTGGCGATGACCGAGGTCAGGCTGATCATCCCGTTCGGCGGCGAGGCGCGCAGCGCATTGGTCAGCAAGTTGAAGATGACCTGGCGCAGCCATTTCTCCTCCATCGCCACCAGGCCATCGCCATGCCGTACACAGCGCAGGCGCCGGCCGCGATGCTCGACCAGCGCGTGCAGGTCCGGCTCGATACCATGCAGGAACATGCCCGGATGCTGGGTGACGAGGTTCAGCCTGACACCGTTCACTTCGGCGCGCGAAATGAACAGCAGCTCGTCGATCAGCTGGTTGATGCGCGCCAGTTCGTCGAGCTGCACCAGCGCGGCTTCTTCCTGCCGCCGTTCGAGCTTGCCTTCGACCAGCAGACGCTCGGCCTGCAGGCGCACCAGCGACAGCGGTGTCTTCAGTTCGTGCGATACCTCTTCGGAAAAGCGGCGCGCCTGATTGAACGAGGTTTCCAGGCGATCGAACATCTGGTTGAGCAGATTGACCAGGTCGAAGATTTCATCCTTGCCGCCAGGCAGGGCGATGCGTTCGGCCAGGTTGTCCGAACGGATCCGATTGGCGGTTTCGCCGATCGAGCGGATCGGGCGCAGAATCAGGCGGCTGGCGGCAATGCCGATCAAGCCGCTGACCAGCAACATGATCGCCAGCAGGGCGATGCATACCTCGACATAGGCATTCAAATCCTGCCGCATCTGCCGCATCGGCGTGCCGATGGTGACGTCGAAAGGCGGCATGATGAATTCGCCGACGCGCAATTCACCTACCCCGGGCACGAGGGCGTTGTATACGTGCTTGCCAGGCACGTCGGGAATCGGCTTGCCGTCCAGGTTGTTGGAATAGAACAGCATGTCGTGCGGAGGCTGGTCGATGTTGATGTAGAACAACACCGAGGCATAGTTGGAGGTTTCGCGTATGCGCTGGTCGACGATCTGCGGTGTCAACGCGCTGTAATCAGTACCCAGGCGCCCGCGGATCTGTGTGAACTCGGTTTTGTTGAGCAGGTCCAGGTCATGCTGCATGTGATGTTCCAGCAGCACGTAGCCCACACCGAACAGGACCGCCAGGGTGAGGGTGGCACTCAGCGCATACCACAGGCTGATACGTGCCCGCAGCGATTTCATACCAGTTGGTAGCCGATTCCGCGCAGCGTCTTGAACAGCGACATGCCCGCGTCATTTTCGAGCTTGGTGCGCAGCCGGCTCATATAGACGTCCAGTAGATTGTCTTCGACCAGGCCGGGCCAGATGCGCTCGGAGATGTAGGAGCGCGTCAAGGTACGCCCGGCGTTCTGCATGAAGATTTCCAGCAGCGCGAATTCCCGGCTGGTCAGCTCCACCGGCTGGCCGCGCAGGCGCACGGTACGGCCCAGCAGATCCAGCTTGATGTTCTTGTGTTCAAGTACGGTCTGCTTGACCGCGCATTGCCTGCGCATCAGCGAACGCACGTGCGCCAGCAGTTCCTCGAAACTGAAGGGCTTGGGCAGGTAATCGTCGGCGCCCAGGTTCAAGCCGGTGATGCGGTCGTCCACCGTGTCGCGTGCGCTCAGGATCAGTACCGGCTCGTTGAAACCGCAGCGGCGCCACTCGCACAACAATTCCAGCCCGTCGCCATCCGGCAGGCCGAGATCGAGAATGATGACGTCGAAATTTTCATCGGCCAGCGCATCACGCGCTGCTTGGCAGTTTTGCGCCCATTCCGCGGTATAGGAGCGTTCGGTGAAGCCACGCTTCAAAAATTGACCTAGCTTGTATTGGTCTTCGACGATCAGGACTTTCATTGGCAAGACCCGCCACCCCGTACGGCGATCGAGTCTACGCCAAACCTCAGCGCTTGCTTGACGCGGCGCACAAGCCTGGTTTGCCGCGCGCGCCTACCTGAAAAAATTTTAAGAAAGCTTTCATGGCGGCGACAGGAAACAGCTTTATCGTCGGTGCGCATGACGTCATGGAGAGAGTGAGTAGGCTGGGATGAAGTCCCAGCTATCTTGCTAGCTTCTGAATGCTGGAATTTCATCCCAGCCTGCGCACTTATCCAGCGTTGCCTTAAGTCCAATAGGCATGGGATGAAATTCCAGCTATACAGCCAACGCCAACCAGCACATCGAGACCCTCCATGAAGTCAACGGCCAGCACGCCCATGCAACCCGATCCTGTTCCTGGCGTGACAAGGCAGCCGGATGCCATGCCCGCGAACGCATCGGCTGCGATCGCCGCGCGCCTCGACCGGCTGCCGTCGTCGCGCACGCTGTGGAAAATCATCGCGCTGATTTCCCTGGGCGGCATGTTCGAATACTACGACCTGTTCTTCACCGGCTACGTGGCGCCGGGCATGAACAAGTCCGGGCTGTTCTCGCCATCGTCGCTCGGCGTGTTCGCCGGTCTGGCCGGCATCAAGGTGGCAGGCTTCGGCACCTTCGTGTTCAGCACGTTTGCCGGCCTCTGGGTGGGCGTGGTGCTGCTCGGCCAGCTTGCCGACCGTTACGGTCGCCGCCCGGTGTTTACCTGGTCACTGGTCTGGTACGTGTGCAGCACCGTCATCATGGCGTTCCAGCACAGCGGCGAAATGCTCAACATCTGGCGCTTCATCGCGGGCGTGGGCTTTGGCGTGCAGTTGGTCACCATCGATACGTATATCTCCGAGCTGACGCCGGCGGCGCTGCGCGGGCGTGCGTTTTCGATGAACCAGCTGGTGTCGTTCTGCATCGTGCCGGTGGTGGCGTTGCTGGCCTGGCTGCTGGTGCCCATCGCGCCGCTCGGGCTGGATGGCTGGCGCTGGGTAGTGCTGATCGGCTCGGCCGGGGCGGTGGTGGCGTGGTTTCTGATCCAGGGCGTGCCGGAGAGTCCGCGCTGGCTGGCGTTGCGCGGACGCATCCCGGAAGCCGAAGCGATCACCGCCAGCATCGAGCGCCGCATCGAGGCCGAAACCGGCGTGCCGCTTCCGGCCCTGCATGCCGAGCCGCCCGAAGAAGAAAGCGAAGGCCGCTTTGCGGAAATCTTTTCGCGGCGCTACTGGCGACGCACGCTGATGCTGTCGGTGTTCAACATGGCGCAGGTGATCGGCTTCTACGGCTTTGCCGCGTGGGTACCGACCCTGCTGATCGCACGCGGCATTACCGTCACGCACAGCCTGGAATATTCCTTCATCATCGCCATCGCCAATCCGTTCGGCCCGCTGCTGGGCACCTTCTTCGCAGACTATCTCGAACGCAAGACGCAGATCGTGCTTGGACTGGTCGTGATGGGCGTATCGATGCTGGGATTCGCACGCGTCAACTTGCCCGCGGTGCTGATCGCGCTGGGCGTGGTGTTCACGCTGGCGGCCAACATCATGTCCTACGCCTACCACAACTATCAGGCCGAGCTGTATCCCACCCGCATCCGCGCACGCGCCGTGGGCTTCGTCTATTCGTGGAGCCGTATTGCCGCCGCTTTCGCGGGGCTGGCCATCGGCTATTTCCTCAACCTCGGCGGCGCACTCGCCGTCGCCACCTTCATCGCCATTGCGATGGTGGTGGGCATTACGGTGATCGGGGTGTTCGGCCCGTCGACCAAGGGCGTGGCGCTGGAGCACATCAGTCATTGAGGCCGCTAGCGGCACAACGCGACGCCGGCGCCGCTCGTCACGGCAATGGCAGCGCTTCGCGCACCTGCATGGCCCACTCGAACGACCGCTTGCGCAGCGAGTGATCGAAGATATTGGCCGTCAGCATCAGCTCGTCCGGCCGATGCTGCCGAATGAAATCAGCCAGACCGCGGCGCACCGTATCCCGGTCGCCCACGATGGCGCATGCCAATGCGCGCTCCACCATCGCCTTCTCATGCGGCGCCCAGTACGCGTCCATGTCGTCGATCGGCGGCGGAATCAAGCCGGGTCGGCCGCGCCGCAGATTGACGAAGCTTTGCTGCTGCGACGTGAACAAGCGCCGCGCTTCGCCGTCGGTTTCGGCCACCACCACGTTGACGCCGAGCATGGCGTATGGCTTGTCCAGGCGCGGGGAACGCTTGAAGTTACGGCGGTAGCGCAGCAAGGCTTCGTCCATCGCATCGGGCGCGAAGTGCGAGGCGAACGCGAACGGCAAACCCCGGGCCGCCGCAAGCTGGGCGCTGAACAGGCTCGACCCCAACAGCCACACCGGCACGTCGACGCCCGCGCCGGGTACGGCGCGCACGGCTTGCCCGGGAACGGCGGGTTCGAAGAAGGCGAGCAGTTCCTGCACGTCGGCCGGAAATGTTTCTGCTGCGTCGTAGTAGCGGCGTAGCGCGCGTGCGGTGGGCTGGTCCGTACCGGGCGCGCGCCCCAGCCCCAGATCGATGCGCCCCGGGTACAACGATGCCAGCGTGCCGAATTGCTCGGCCACCTGCAGCGGCGCGTGATTGGGCAGCATGATGCCGCCCGCCCCTACCCTGATCGTCGACGTGCCACCCGCCACGTGGCCGATCAGCACTGCCGTCGCCGCACTGGCGATGCCGGGCATGTTGTGGTGTTCGGCCAGCCAGTAGCGCGTGTAACCCAACTGTTCGGCCCAGCGCGCAAGGTCCAGCGTGTTGGCGAAGGCTTGCGCAGGCGTGCTGCCTTCGGTGACGGGGGCAAGGTCGAGTACGGAAAACGGGATCATGCGCAAGGTCCGGGCAAGAAAGTCCCGAACGTGGGGACGGTTGTCCGTAATGCCAGGGGCGGGCGCCGCAACCGCGTGGCTGTCTGCTTCTGAAACGCGGCAATCCTTTCAAGCGGCACTTCCGTGATGTCCATCACAAAAAAGCAGACAAATAGCCACGGCTAACCAAATCTTGATCTTCCCGCAGAACCGGTCGATAGACTCCAAAAGCCCGCGTCATCCAGGTGCGTCATTCCCAGGATAGGTACCGCAAGGCCGTTTCCGTTTGCCCAGGGAACGGCCCCGCGGCGTACAGCGAATGGTGGTCGGCATGTCGACCGTTCGCGCAATACCCGACGTTTCGCAGGCACTCCAAACGGCCGCTGCCCATCATCTTTCGCGTCTCGGCGCTCAGGGGAAGACGATCAGGCCGTTCTACGGATGATCTCCATGGTGCTCGGATAAGCACGACCAAGCCCGGTTCCGCATTTTTCATAAGCGGCGCCGCCGTCATGTCGTGGCAAAAAAACTCTGTGTTGTCGCCACAACTTAAATCAGGCAAAGGACTGCCAATGTATGTGAACTTGAATCGATGAGAAAACTTGCACCTGTTACGAAAAAACTGCTTGCCCCCCTCGCTGCATCCATTGCCCTCTTCGCCGCCTCCGCGCCCCTGTCGTCGAGTGCCGACGCCCAGACAGCCACCACCCTGAAAGCCCCCATCTACGGCGTCACCCTGGACGATCTGTCCAACCTCAACGCCATCCTCACTTCACTGAGCAAATTGCCGTACCGCCCTACGGTTCGCGTCGTGTTCGATCCGGGCACCAGCGCGGCCCAGTACTACCCTGCCTTGGTGAAGCTGCACACGGTTGCCTACGTGATGGGCGAAATCATGGACTCGTATTACTTCCCAACCGACATCAACACCTACACGGCACGCACCAAGGAACTGGTCAACGGCTTGAACGGCACCGTCGACGTATGGGAGATCGCCAACGAGATCAACGGCGAATGGCTGCGCCAGGATCCGAGTGGCAGCAACAGTGTGGTGAACTCAGAAGAGACTGCGATCGGCCAGATGGTTGCCGCTGCCAGTTCCATCGTAAAAGCAGCCGGCGGCAAGACCGCCGTAACGCTGTACTACAACGACGACAGCAAGGGCAACAATTGCTGGGAGAAACCCCAGGACTACTGGAAGACGTGGCCCACCACCTTCCTGCCCGCCAGCGTTCTGCAAAGCACCGACTACGCGCTCTTCAGCTACTACCCGTACCAGGATTGCCCTGGACTCTCGCCCTCGTGGAGTGCTGATTTCAGCGCACTGGAAAGCATCTTCCCGAATGCAAAAGTAGGCTTCGGCGAGATCGGCACCTCCAGCACCAGCGCGCCGACCTCGGTGCAGACGGGTTTGATCAAGACGTACTACCCGATGGTCAACAGCTTCAAGGATACGAAGTTCATCGGTGGCTTCTTCTGGTGGTATTACGCCGAAGAGATGGTGCCGTACACCAAGACATACTGGAGCACGCTCAATCAGACGATCGCGCCATTGAAGGTGCCGCAATAGCAGGCTGAGCGACAGGTTGCGGACGAAGGCTTAAGGGCAATGGCACTAACTTAAGCGTGTATCTCGACGCTTGCAGTGATGTGCCCCCTCCCCTGCTGTCGCAGGGGAGGGGGCGCATCGCGGCGAGTATCAAGTTGCACCGCCCTGTCACGCGGTTAGACGAGTAACGGGCAATTTATAGAAGTGCCCTTAATTTAAGCCTTCGTCCGCGCCGCCTATCGCTGCATGATCCCGGCCATCTCCGGCAGGTAGCGCAGCTCGAAGAAGACGCTGTCGCCATGGCATGGTGCGCGCTGCGTCAATGCCGTATTCGCTTCGCCATCCGGCAACGCTTTCGCGCTGAATGTTTGGTCCGCGCCGGTCTGATGAAAGATCTCGAAGACGATGCCGTGTGCGCGCGTTTCCGTGCATGGGCTGACCGCATCGAGATACAGCTTGCGTTCGCCTTCGCCCAGGCGCCCGGTTCCCGCACCGTCTTGCACCCAGGCCCGCACGCCGGTGCGCTGCACGGCGTCGAGCAGTTCCGCGTAACCCTGAGGCGTCATATTGCCGGCAAAAAAGGACGTGACGTACACCGGCCGCGGTGCAATCCGTTCGAGTTGGCGACGTTCGGAAGCCAGGTAATCCTGCAATGGCGCGCGCGCCTTGGGATCACGCCACCGCTTGTCGTCGATCTCCATGGGCAAATACCAGCCGTCGATGGCATCCACGCCCAGATCGCCTGCCCAACGCCGCGCCACCGCATCGTCGCGTCGCGAAAGCGTATGCAGATAACCGCCCAACCCAGCCGTCGGTACCTGTTGCCGCTGGAAGAAAGCCGGGTCGCTGCTCAAGCCAAGCACGATGCGCAAGCCAGCCGCACGTGCTTCGCGCACGCGCTGCAGCAACCATGCATGGTCCCGGGGGTCGCTGAAAGCATCGCCGTACTCCGTCCACTGCACCAACAGGGTATCGAAGCCCTGCGCGCGCAATTGCATGAAGATCAGCGGCCACTGTGCCTGGGCGACGTCGCGGTCGCGCAGTTGCGGCTGATAGACGATGGCAGTCGACGCGCACACCGCACATGGCGCCAGCAGCCAAAGCAGCAAGCTGAGGCATAACAGGGCGCGCGTCACCATTGGGTCCTCAGGATCAGGAAAGCGGCGTTCCTGTCGCGCAGATAGGTAGTGAAAGCATGCTGCCCTTCGATGGCGACGCTGAATCGGTGGGGATAAGCGTCGTAATGCGTTTCGCCGCACCATACGTTCCATTGCACGCCCAGGCCGATGCGTCCGTCGCGCAGATAGCCCAGACCCTGCGTGCGATCGATGCCGGTATATTGCAGATGGATATAGGGCTCGACGGTTTGTCCGTTGGCGATCTTTTCGTGCCATCCAAATCGGTAGTCGAGGGTGGCGACGCTCTCCTTGGCGCGCAGATAGTGCGCGAGGTCGACATAAAAATTCTGCGCGGGCCAACCCCTTCCGCTCGCATGCCAGTCGTCACTGAACTTTGCACCAAACGACCATGAGCCGCTGGCGCGCAGCATCGTGTCGTTGCGGGTATAGCGATTGTTGCTGGCAGGCGTCTGCTGCTCCACCGACAGCACGATGTTTTGCGAAGTCAGCGGTTTCCAATGCATGCCGATGCCGAGCATCGGTTCGTGCAACGGCCATACCGCGCCGGTGGGACCGCTGCCGGCAAACAGGCGGGCATAGGCAGTAAGCGTATTCAGATCACCGCCGGTGAGCTGCGGGTCCAGATGATATTGCGCTTCCAGTTGCGCATAGCTTCGATAGGAAACACCCGGTGCCGCCGTATTGGCAGCCGAGGACACGGTATTTCCCAGCGACATGTCGGCGTTGAAGCTCCACCTGCGCCCGAGGTTTTCGTGCAGGCGGCGCAGGCCGTAGAGCTCGTCCTGGTCCTGCTTGGTATCGCCATCCGTAGCGGCAGGGCCGGCCGTGTCGGCGCCGACGAATTGGTCGATGGCCTGCTCGGCGTAACGGCGCGCTTGCGCGTAATCACCCATTTGCTGGTTCACGTACAGCAATTGGCGGGTCAAGGCCTGATTGTCCGGATCGGCCTGATGCGCGCGCTCGAACTGTTCCAGCGCCTGCTCCGGCTCTGCTGCCTGCAGATAGGCATAACCGAGCGATGCCGCCAGAGCGCTGTCACTCGGGGCAAGCGCGCTTGCGCGCTGCCATGAAACGAGTGCCTGTTGCGAGTCGCCCGCCTGCGCTTGCAAGGCTGCAAGGCGTGCGTAGTAGCGCGCATCGGCTTGCAACGCCACGGCGTTTTCCAGATCCGCGCGGGCCAGCGCCGGATTGCGTGGTTCGTCAGCTTGCGCGCGCAGCCACCAGTACGTGCCGTCCTGCCGCCCGCCGTGTGCCGCATAGGTATCCAGCCACGCGCGCGCCACGGCCGTTTCGTGGATGGTGAGTGCGGTAGTGGCCGCGGCCATCAGGTCGGCCTGCCGCATGTGGGCCGCCGGCACGGACTGCCAGGCCAGCAAGGCCGTTTCGTAGTCCTGCGCGCTATAAGCCTGATACGCCAACGCACGCGTGTTGTCCGTGCTGGGCTGATGCTTGCCGGCTTGCGCATAGGCGTACTCGGCCAGTCCGGGGCGATCCTTGCTGTAGCAGTCACCTAGCTGCCGCCACAGCTCGCCGGGATAATCCGATGACAGATCCGCCATCACCTGGCGGATACCTGCGCAATCACCCAACGCGGCAAGAACCTGCAACTGCGCAACGCGCAGCGCGATGCTGTTCAACGGCTGGCGCAGGCGAGTGCGGTCATCGGCGGAGAACATCGCCGATTGCTCGCCGGCCAACACCGCCAGGCGGGAGAACAAGGCCGCCGAATGGGGATTGCCGGCAAACGGATACGCATCGAGCAACAGTTGCTTGGCTTCGAGGTATGCGCCGGCTTCCATCAGGCGATAGCTGAGCGGATCGAGCAGCCGGTAGCCATCCGCTTGTGCGATCAAGGCCTGCGCCTGCTGTTGCGCCTGCGCATAACGCCCCTGCTGCAGGTCGAGATTGAAGCGTTCCTCGCGGAAGCTGTCGGCCGGCAGGCGCGACAGCATGCTGCCTGCAGTCGCACCATCGCCCCGCAGCATCGCCAAGGGCAGCGCAGCGCGCGCCTGCCATGCCGCATTGGCGGGGTAGCGCGCCACATAACGATCGAGCAGCGCCGGCTCGGCGTGTGCGGCCATCGCCAGCAGATTGATCCATTGCCGCTCATCCTGAGCTTTGTCGAAGACAGGCTGGCGCGTGGCCAGGTAGGCCGCAAGCGACTTGCGGTCACCGCTGCTGCCAATGGCCTGCGCCATGGCCAGATCCTGCGCCGGGCCGTCCAGGCCTCCATGCGATTGCAGCTCACGCGCCGCATCGAACTTGCGAAGTTTGAGCAGCAGCGTGAACCATTGGCTGCGCTCATTGGCACTGAGCTTGTCATGGGCATCCAGTTCGCTGAATTGCGCCACTGCACGCTGATCGTCCCCCAGATAGATCGCACGCTGTGCGAGCGCATGGCGCAAACTGCGGCCTTCCGGGCTGGCAGAGAAATCGGCAGCATCGAGCTCCGCCTGCGCACGTGCGAGGTCGTCCACCCGCAAATCGTCGAAGCCACGCTTGGCGCGGCATACGGGCAGGCCATCGCGGTTGCAATCCACCGCAGGTGGCGGGGGCAGTGTCATCGCGGCACGCAGCCGTGCATCGTGCGGCGTGTAACGGCTCTGCTCGTTCAATACGGTTTGCGCCTGCGCGGCATGGCCAAAATGGCGATAGGCCTCAGCCAGGTCCAGCGCGGTGTCGACATTCTGCGGCGCCAGTTCACGTGCTCGCTTGAATTGGGCAATGGCGGCACGCTCGTCGCCGGCGCGCATCGCTGCATAACCGGCCTGCCGGTGAGGGTAGAGCATGAAATGCTGGTAGCCGTTGCTGTCGGGCGAGGCCTGGCTTTCCACGCATAGCGGCCAAGCCGGCGCCATGATGAACAGCGCCAGGGCACAGCTCCTGGGCAGCGGCCGCCTCATGAGGCACGCTCCAGCAGCGCGAAGTTGGCGCATTCCCGCTCGAGCAGGCTCGTCACACTCGGTTGCAATGCCGCCTGCAAGCGCAACAGGCGATGCAAGGTTTCCGTGCTGATTACGCCCTGCCCGATCAGGAACTCGCCAAGCCGCTGCTCGCTGCGCGCGTGATTGAGCAACAGCGCCCGGAAAGCGACCTCGTCCAAATGACCTTGCGCGACCAGTATTTCGCCCAGCATCACCTGGCGCGACATGTAATCGCGCCATAACTGCGGCACGCGATTGTGCGGTATCAACCCACGGTCGGCAGCCATGTCCAGCAGGCGACGAGGATCGCGCTGCTTCTTCCAGGGATGCGCGTACCAGCGGCGCAAACCGACCGTGACCTGACCCTTGTGCGCGATCACATAGCGCACGCGCCGCCCAAGCTGGCGCGCAATGGCGGCGAGCGACACCGGATCGATGTACGACTCACTGGCCAGCACCAGGGTGCCGCCCTCGATGCGCAACGGCAACACCGCGTAGTGCAGTGCAAGGTGCCGTGGCACGGCCGTCAGCAACTCGCGTGGCAAATTGGCCGGGTCCACCGATTCGCAAGGCACGCCGATCTGCTCAGCCATAGGGGCGGCCAGTTGCTCGGCGGTGATGCGTCCTTCATGGATCATCGAACTGCCCAGTTGCAGGCCATCAATGCGATGCCGCTGCGCCTCTTCCAGCTCCGCCGCCGAAATGGCGCCGTTGGCCACCAGCATGTCGTCCAGCGAGCGCTTGCAGCGATTCTCGCCGCCGATGCTGGGAAAATCGTGCGTGGTCTTGTCCCAGGCTACGCGACGCGGATCGCCGCACTTGATGATCTGGCGGATGGCGCGCCAGTTGGCCAGGAAGTTGATCAGGTTGCCCCACAGCAGTCGCGGAATCGACAGCAGGCCTTGCTTCATGCCGTAGTAGCCGGAGACGAAGATGATCCGCTGCAGCATGCGGTTGCCCATCAGCGCAATATTGGCGGCGAGGACCACGTTGAACCAACCCTGTCCCTGGAAGATCGACACGAAGCGCGGCGCACCCGGCCATACCAGTTGCAACAGGCCGACCAGGGTGAGTTGCAGCATGATCAGCATCGCTGCGAAACTGACGAAATTGCTGATGGCGCCCTTGCGGTCACGCCACAGGAAATAATTGAGCACCAGGCTGTGCTTCCAGCCGTGGGTGCGATACCCCTGGTAGACGATGCCGATGATCCAGCGCGATTTCTGCCGCACCGCCGTCGCGAGCCGGTCGGGAAAATACTCGCGCACACAGATCACGTTGGATTCGTGCCGGCTCTGGCCAAGCTTGTCAGGTTGCCTGGGGCGGCGCTGGTAGCGAAGCACCGGAAAGCGTACGAAGATTTCCTCCATGCCGCGCGCCTTCAAGCGCAGGCCGATGTCGTAATCCTCGGTGAGGCTCTGCACGTCGAACGCGATACCGTTACCTTCCTCGATCAGGGCAAGCACGGCGCGCCGGCTGAAACAGGTACCCACGCCGGCGCTGGGCACCTGGCCGGCCAGCGCTTCGCGTACCGGCACGTCCTTGCCGTGCAGCTCGGCGAATTCGTCGAGGTAATGCAGGCTGGTGAAATTGTTCCACTGCCGTTCGAACGGATACACCGGAATCTGGATCAAGTCCTTGCGGTGCACCAGGTAATTGAACAGGCGAAGCTCGTGCTCGCACACAACGTCTTCGGAGTCGTGCAGGATGAAACCTTCAAAGCTCATGCGCGCGCGTTGCTCGAACTGCAGGATCGCGTCGAGCACGTTGTTCAGGCAATCGGCCTTGCTGGTCGGGCCTGGGCGCGCGCACACCACCTTGTGCACATTGGGAAAGCGCGCACACACCTCGTCCACATCGCGTTGCGTGTCCGGATCGTTCGGGTACGTGCCCACGAAAATGTGGTAATTCTCGTAATCCAGGGTGACGGCAACCAGCTCGGCCATGTGACCGATCACGCCGGTCTCCTGCCATGCCGGCACCATGATGGCCAGCGGCTTTTCTGCCAGACGGTATAGCTCGTGATAGAGCGTGTGCTCGCGGGTGTTGTAGACGAACAGCGAGCGCCATAAGCGCCGCGTCCAGTACACGGCATCGATAAAGAAATCGTCCAGACCGCTGACCAGGATCAGCACGGCGATGACGATGACTACGGCACCGAGCGCGTAGAGATAGGTCGAGAATGCATCCAGCCACCACATGGTGCGCTCCTTGGCTAGCTGGCTTCGCGCCGGCGTTCGTCGCTGACCAGCGCCAACTTGAGCTGATCGGCGACGCGCATACTTGCCGTGCCATTGCCGAATGGATTGCCCGCGTGCGCCATGGCGCTGTAAGCATCCGCATCCGACCACAGCGCCTCGATCTGCTGGACGATGGAAGCCCGCCGCGTGCCGGCCAGCCGCGCACAGCCGGCATCGATCGCTTCCGGCCGCTCGGTCTCGTTCCTCAACACCAGCAACGGCACCCCAAAGGTGGGCGCTTCTTCCTGCAGCCCACCCGAATCGGTCAGTACCAGCCACGCATCGAGGAGCGCCTGCTGCATCTGCAGGTAATTCAATGGCGGGCTAAGGTGCACGTTGGACAGGCCGCCAAGCATCGCGTGCACGGGCTGGCTTACCACCGGGTTGAGGTGCACCGGAAACAGCACCTCCAGCTCGGCATGGCGACTCGCCACTTCGGCAATCGCATGACAGATCTCGCGCAGATCGTTGCCCCAGTTTTCGCGCCGGTGCGCAGTGACCAGCAAATGGCCGCGCCCTTCCACGCGCCGCCGCAATCGATGACGCCGCACGATCCATTGCTGGGCATCGATCACCGTATTGCCGGTGACGGTGATGCGCTCCTCGGGAATGGCCTCTCTTCGCAGCGCCAGCGCCGAGCGCTCGGTCGGCGCAAAGTGGAAGCTGGCGATGCGGCTGACCATCTGGCGCAAACCCTCTTCAGGAAAGGGGCGTCCCAGATCGTAGGTACGCAGGCCCGCTTCGATGTGTGCCACGGGAACACGACGATAGAATGCGCAAATGGCGCCGAGAAACGTGCTTTCGGTATCGCCCTGCACCAGCACCAGCGACCACGCTCGATCCGCCAGCACGCCATCGAGCAAGCCGCGACAGCACGTGCTGAATTCGCACAAGTCATCACCGCCGCGTTCAAGCGTTATGTCGGGCACGATGTCGAAACATGCAAGCATCTGCTGCGCCATCTCGCCATGCTGCCCGGTATGCAGCCAATGCGGCCGCGCCCAAGCGCTTGCCCGCAAGCAGTGATACAGCGGCGCAAGCTTGATGATTTCCGGACGCGTGCCGGAAACAATCAGGATGTCCTGCATACATCCCCCTTATGTGCGGGATGGCGATGCCACCCTGCTCACTGGACGTCCCGTTCCAAGCCCCCTAATGCCCAATCGCGGGCAGCGGACCGCATATCTTCCGAATGGACGGCATCGGTAGACACGCTGGTATCGATTGGCGGTAAAAAGTGCGCCATATCTTCATATTGCCAACTCAACGTTAAAATCAGCCATTTATTTCATAATTTTTTCATTAAATGACACTTGACTCGAAATAAATATTTTGATAGTCGACAAACGGTGCGTATCGCCGTACTCTCTTCCACGGCGAGGCGTTCCTTTCACGGGACAGGGGCCTGGGCTTTCGGGATTGAATCGCATTCACGGCCATGCGCGCACGGCGGCATAGCGGCTGCGGCGCGTTGTCTTCGTCCTTTGCGAGGGAGAAATCCCATGTTTCGACCATCCCTGTCTGGCCTATCTCGTTTTCCGTCTTTCTTCGCCGGCGTTGCACTGGCGCTGCTTGCGGCAATCGGCCCGATGCCTGCTGCAGCTCAGAGCATCATGATGTCGGGCTTCAATCGCACGGCGCTGCCCGCACCACCACCACCGCCGCATGCGGCATTACCAACAAGGCAGGCAACGGCCACACAGGCTCCGCGCCTATCCACGACACTCGCACGCACGATCACGATCACGGCTGCGGCAACATCCGCACCCAATGCCTACGCAGGAGCACCTGGCGCAAACCCCAACCAGAACACGCTCGTGCTGTACGACACCACCGGGCAATGGGGGTGGCTGGGTGAAGCTTATGCGGTAATGGCCGGCAACCTTGTCACGCACGGGAGCAAATACACCTTGCAGCCCGCGGTGAACTATGTTGCAGGCGAACTCAATGGCTACACCGGACTGATCTACATCGGCTCGACTTATGGCGAGCCGTTGCCCAATGCGCTGTTGGATGACGTGCTGGCGACGACCAAGCCGGTGCTATGGATGAACGACAACATCTGGCAACTGTCCGCGCGCGCCGCGAATTTCGCGGGGCAGTACGGTTTCACACCGATGTACTTCGACTTCTCCAACGCCTTGACGGTGACCTACAAGAGCGTCGCCCTGCAACGCAACGCACTGGCCGTACCCTCCGGTCTGCTGCAGACGACCATCAACGATCCCACCAAGGCGCAAGCGCTCGCCGTCGCGACCAATGACGCCAACGGCAGCATCAACTGGGCAACCAAGGGCGCCAATCTCACCTACATCGGCGAGATTCCCTTCAGCTATACCGGGCCTAACGATCGCTATCTGGCGGCCATCGACCTGATCGGCAAAGTATCCAACCCGAACATGCCGGCACGCAAACGTGCGCTGGTACGCATCGAGGACGTCGGCCCGGATGCCGATCCAACCGAGCTGCGTGCGATCGCCGATTACCTGTACAGCAAGAACGTGCCGTTCAGTGTGGCGGTGATTCCGTACTACGTGGATCCCAACGGCTACTACAACAATGGCGTACCGGTATCGATCCATCTGTATCAGTCCAAGAGTGTGGTCAGCGCGTTGAAATACATGCAATCCAAGGGCGGCACCTTGATCATGCATGGCTACACACACCAGTACTCGAACATCGCCAATCCTTACAGCGGCGTCAGCGCGGATGATTTCGAATTCTACCGGGCGCACATCGATGCGAATAACTACGTGGTGTTCGACACGCCGGTGGCGGAAGATTCCGGTAGCTGGGCACAGGGACGCATCACCAGCGGCATCAAGGAATTCACCAAGGCGGGTTTCTTTGCGCCGACCATTTTCGTGCCGCCGCATTACGCAGCATCGGCCCTTGATTACCAGGTTTTCCGCTCGCAGTTTGCCAGCCTGTACCAGCGCGGGCTATTCGCCTATGGCTGGTGCCCGAACGGCAGCTGCGGCACCGGCACGCCGGATTACACCCGGATCTATGGTGAGTTCTACCCTTACCTGGTCCGCGACATCTTCGGTGCGGTGGTGATACCCGAACAGCTCGGCAACGTGGAACTGATCGAATTCAACAATAATCCGCCGCGTTTTCCGGCCGACATCCTCTACAGCGCCAACTGCAATACAGTGATCCAGGATGCAGTGCAGAGTTTCTTCTTCCACCCGTACCTGGACATCAGCTATCTCAAGCAGATCGTGGAAGGCCTGCAGGCCAAGGGCTACACCTTCGTGCCCGCGAGCGTGATCTCACAGGGCTGATGGTTCATCGCCGGCGGCTACCCTGCAGACCCCGGGATGAAGAGCCCCTTTCCTTTCGAGGGAAGGGGCTCACTGCAGGCTGGGATGGCAATCGTTGCGAGGATTGCCGTCCGTGCAATACGTGATCAAAACACCTGCTGCTGCGGATACTCCGCCGTGAAGTCGTTATCCCACAGGAAATTGGTGAACGACACGGTGACCGAAATATCCAGCCCTTCCACGAAGTGCCAGCAGCCCACCGGCAGAAACAGCACTTCGCCCGGATGCAGCACGCACGAGAGCACCTGCACGCCGGCCATGCGCGGATAGCGCTGCAGGTCGATCTGCCGGCCATCCACGTGGGTGAAGCAATGCTCGTGGTTGTAGACATGGGCGATCTCGCACGCGGGCATCAGCAGGATGCGCTTGCGGCCCAGCACCTGCGCCATGAAATTGTTGGTGAGGTCGTGATGGAACGGCGTGATGGTGCCGGGCGGTCCGAACCACAGGAAACCTTGCGTGGATCCGTTGCCGTCCAGGTACTCGGGAAGCTGCACGATGTCCTGCCAGAGCACGTCCAGCGCCGTGCGATTCCTGCCCTCGTTGTAGGCCGTCATGTAGAAGTCGTTGCTGCGTTCGGCGTTGCGCACCATCTCGACGTAATCGCCGAAGGGCATGGTCTTGCGGTGCGCGGTCTTGCGCAGTTCGTATTGCGCATCCGCGTCGCGGCCGAACTGGATCTCCACGTCGCGATCGCCGCAGCGTTGCTTGAAATAATCCAGGCTCCACGTGGTCATCGCGGGCCAGTCATCCATCATGCCGGTGATGATCACCGGCCGGCCGGCGGTGTAGTAGGCGTCGAAAAATTCCTCGCGCGAAAGCTTGTGCCGCCGCGGCACGTCGGCCTGGCGCAGGCGATTCATGCGGCGCTGCGTTTCCAGCACCCAATCGTGTTTCGCCAAACGATTGCGCAAGCGCTGCGCACCGGCGATGTAGGGACTGCTCATCGCCTGCTGGATTTCCTGCACAGCTTCTTCGTGCGCAATGCCCGCGCCCAGCATCTGCTCGTAGATGCTTTGCGGCGGACCATCCAGCAACAGGTTTTCGGCAATCCACCGGCGCCACTCGTTGTCGACATGGACCACCGGCCTCAACTCGATGTTCGCCATGACATCCCCTCGCGTTGCGTGGCAACAGCTTTTGGCAAAGGCGAGCCTAGCGCAGGCCCGCTTGCAGCAATGCGATTGTGTCGGCGGAATGACAACGATGTCCAGCCCTGCCCTCTTTGACGCGTGGTGGACCCGACCGGTGGAACAATGACCGTGTCCGTCCCAGCCAGGAGCATCGTCATGCCCGAGGAACGCACCCTGCGCGCGGCTGAAAAGGATCGGCGCGAAGGCAAATCCCCCAGCACACAAGCCGGCGAATTCGTGAAAGAGGAAATCGAGCACGTCCGCGAGGGCAAGCACGGCGTGCGCTCGACCAAGCAGGCGATTGCCATCGGCCTGTCCAAAGCCCGACGGGCCGGCGTCGAATTGCCGGCACCCAGGAAAAACGCCAGCAAACGCGTGCAGAAGAAGGCCGAGCAGGACCTGGAAGCCGGCGCCGGTCAGCGCAGGAAATCGCCACGGCGCGCCCGCGCCGCCGAGCAGGCGTTGCAGCGTGAGAGCCGGGCGCCGGTATCGATGGCCGCGCTATCGAAGCAGGCCAAGAAGGCGGCGGCGAAGCGCAGCAGCAGCGCCCGGTCGGCGGCGGCCAGGAAAGCCGCCAGGACCAAGGGGGCCGCCGAGCGGTCGGCGGCGGCGAAGAAGGCGGCCCGGACACGGGCGCGGAAAACAACATAGGTTGGCGGTGAGCGCAGCGAACCTCAACATTGCCGTGCAGCATGCGATCCCGCTATTGGGGTTCGCTTGTGTCGCCGCCGACCTACCCCGCCAGCGCGGTATCCACGATCCCCTGCGCCTCGCGCAGGATCGCCTTGAGATGGTCCTCGCTACGGAAGCTCTCGCCGTAGATCTTGTAGATCTCTTCGGTGCCTGACGGACGCGCCGCGAACCACCCGCTTTCCGACATCACCTTGATGCCGCCGATGGGTGCATTGTTGCCTGGCGCACGATCGAGTACTTCGGTGATCTTCTCACCCGCCAGTTCCTTGCTCTGCAATTGCTGCGGCGAAAGCTTGGCGAGCCGCGCCTTCTGCTGTGCGTTGGCGGCCGCATCGACGCGACTGGAATAGGGTCTGCCCAAGGCGTCGGTCAGGTCGGCATACAGTTCGCCGGGGTCCTTGCCCAGGCGCGCGGTCATTTCCGCAGCGAGCAGCGACGGGACGATGCCGTCCTTGTCGGTGGTCCACACCTTGCCGTCGTGGCGCAGCATGGAGGCGCCCGCACTTTCTTCGCAGCCGAAGCCGAGCGCGCCGTTGAACAGACCATCGGCAAACCACTTGAAGCCGACCGGTACTTCATACAAACGACGGCCCAGGCGCTGCGTCACGCGGTCGATCAGCGAACTGCTCACCACCGTCTTGCCGACGCTGGCCTGGTCGGTCCATTGCGGGCGGTGGCGGAACAGGTAATCCACCATCACCGACAGGTAATGGTTCGACGGCATCAGGCCGCTGCTGCGCGCCACCACGCCGTGGCGATCATGGTCGGTATCGCAGGCAAAGGCCACGTCGTAGCGGTCTTTCAAACCGATCAGGCGTTGCATGGCGTATTGCGAGGAGGGATCCATGCGGATCTTGCCGTCCCAATCCACCGTCATGAAGCGGAAGGTGGGATCGACCGCATCGCTGACGATGCTCAGGTCGATGCCGTAGCGCTGCGCGATCGGCTGCCAGTAATGCACGCCGGCGCCGCCGAGCGGATCGACCGCCATGCGCACACCGGCGCTGCGGATCACGTCGAAATCGATGATGTTCTTCAGGTCGTCGACGTAACGGCCTAGGTAGTCGTATTGCTGCACCAGGCTGGAGCGCCGGGCCTGCGCGTAGCTGATGCGCTTGACGCCATCCAGGCGGCTTTCGAGCAAGGCATTGGCGCGCTGCTGAATCCAGCTGGTGACGTCGGTGTCGGCCGGGCCGCCGTTGGGCGGGTTGTACTTGAAACCGCCGTCGGCAGGCGGATTGTGCGAGGGCGTCACCACGATGCCGTCGGCCAGGCCGTCGATGCGGCTGCGATTGTAGGTAAGGATGGCGTGCGACACCGCCGGCGTGGGCGTGAATTCACCGCCGGCGGAAACGGCCACCGCCACCTCGTTGGCGACCAGTACTTCGAGCGCGCTTTCAAAGGCCGGCTGCGACAGCGCATGCGTGTCGATGCCGATGTACAGCGGGCCGGTAATGTGCTTGTGGCGGCGGTAATCGCAGATGGCCTGGGTGATGGCCAGCACGTGCCATTCGTTGAAGCTGCGGTCGAACGAGGATCCGCGGTGGCCGGAGGTGCCGAAGCTTACGCGCTGGGTGGTTTCGGCCGGATCGGGGCGAAGTGCCGTATAGGCTTGCAGCAGCTTCGGCACGTCTACCAGCATGGATTCCGGTGCGGGTTTGCCGGCGCGCTCGTCGATGGTGGGGCTCACGGGTGAAGGTTCCTCGCAGGAGAACGGTTGGTATGGGGATGCCCCAAGCCCGCCTGGGCCGTCATCTCCGCGCAAGCGGAAACAGGCCCCGGGGCATGCAAGGCAGCGGCAAATTATCGGCGAGGAGGCATCAATCCTCCGTCTGCGCCGCGTGAGCGATCAAGCGCCGTTCAGGCCGCCGCCGTCCCCACCAGCTCGGCCGCCAGCGCCGGCAGGTCACGGATGGCATCGATGATGTAATCGGGCCCGGGCTGCAGTTCGGCCAGATTGGCAACGGAGGCATAGTGGCCCTGGCGCACGAAGACGGTGGTGAGGCGATCGCCGAGCTTGCGCTTCATCTTGGTCAGCAGGTTGGGCTTGTCGTCCGCCATCACGTAGTGGGCGGCGGGATAGCGCAGCAGCATTTCGTCCAGCGCCAGCTCCTTGTGCACGAAGATCAGCACTTCGCCGCGCACCACGCCGCGGATGCCGGCGCGTTCGATCTTGTGTGGCTGGAATACGACGTCGCCATCGGAAAGAATCACCGCGCGGCCGAGCCGGTTGAGCTGATCGATGGTTTCCAGCGCGCCGGGATACAGCCGTTGCTCGAATGGATAATCGAGCAGCCAGTACGCCAGGGTGAAGATGCCGGAACGGGTGTCGTTTTCCAGGCGGAAATGCTGCAACGCGCCCAGATAGTCGACATAGCCCAGCGAATCGCGCAGCTGTTCGTAGATCGCCCAGTAGCGGTCGCATTCTTCCTGGCCGAACTCACGCGTGAGGTGCGCGCGCAGGTCGGCGCCGAAGCGGTCGTTGTCGAGCAAGGTATTGTCGACATCCAGCAAAAATACGTGCGAAGCGTTGGCTTGGTTCACAAATAGACATCCACATGGTGCGCGCTGCTCTGCCCTGCGCAGCGGCCCCGGGTGCCGGCAGCGCGGGCGATACGCCGGCCAGTCTGGCGGAAGCACGGGGTGGATGTACAGGCTTTCGGCAGGGTGGTGAGTCGGGCCGCGCGCAAGCGCCGCCCGGCGCGTGAACGTTACGTCTTTTTCCCGCTCATCCGTTCGCTGCCTGGCAGCCACCCGACGCACGGCAACAAATGCTGGATAGCCGGACATAGTGGCGCGGTCTGCAGGCAGGTAGCGTATTCGGGGTCGTCGACGACTGTCCGGCAAACAGGGGTGCCGTTCCCTACTCCCATTCGAGGAACACGCATGAAAAAGGCAGTCTATGGTTCAGCGCTGCTGGCGCTGATGGTAGCGAGTGCAACCCAGGCGCAAACCGATCCTGACTGGCATGACCGCGACCTTGTCGTCACCGCATCCAACACCGCCAGCAACCAGCTGCTGGTCTACAACACGCAAGGCGTGCTGCTGGCGCAAATCCCGACGCACGGTGCGGGCGGCGTCAGCGGCAATGCCGGGGGTATCGCGCAGAGCCGCAGGCTTGTCGCGGTGGTGAACTTCGGTTCGGGCAATGTCTCGATCTTCCGGAAATCGCACAACGGCCTGCAGTTGCAACAACTGGTACCCGCCATCGCCAATCCGGTAAGCGTGGCGTTCGGACGCGATCATCTGTACATACTCACCGCCACCCATGTCGAATCCCATCGCATCGATCGCGACGGCGTGGCTACCAACGCCGATGGCCAAGCGCAGCTGGCGGTTGCCGATGGCTCGGCAGCGCAAGTGGGTGTACTGGATGGCGAACTGGTCATCAGCGAGAAAAGCAATGCGATCGAGACCGTGCATGTAGCCCGCGACGGTGCCGTGAGCGGTTCGACCAAGCTGGTGGCCAATATCCCCGCCAACGTGAACGCGCCATTCGGACTCGCCACGCGCGGCAACGATGCCTATGTGACGATCGCGCACGCCAACGAAATCAGCCTGGTGCGCAACGATGCCGTCGTGACGGTGACCGGATCGGGCACGCAAATGGCGCCCTGCTGGGTCGCGCTCGACGGGCCATTCCTGTTCTCCGCCAATTCGCCCAGTCATTCGGTATCGCGCTACGTGGTGTATGGCCAGAAGATCGTGCAGGAGGCGCCAGTGGTCGCCAGCTTCAATGGCGCGCCGACTGACATCGCCTACGCCGACCATCTTGCGGCCGTGGTGGATGCGAACGGGGCGGTGTCGCATGTGTCCATCTTCAACGTGGATGGCGATGGCAATTTCAACCTGCGCAGCAGCGCCACGATCAACAATGCCGCGACGAACGGCGTTGCCATCGTTAGCGGCGATGATGATTTCGGCGATTAACGCATAGGGGCGCTGCAGGAAAAAACTTAAAGCAAGCCATCGCTCCGGCAAGCGCCGGGGCGATGGCGCATCACCGCGCGTGTTCCGGCATGACCGCGGCGTCGGCCACCGCCACCGGCTGCACGGCCACAAGTTCGATGTCGTACCCGGCGTCGGCCCATGCATCGAGGCCACCCAGCAACGGGCGCACCTTGCGATAGCCCTGCATCAGCAGCCCCTTCGCCGCCTTGGCCGCGGATACTTCGTTGGGGCAACTGCAATAGATCACCACGTCCTGATCGATCGGTACCTGATGCAAGGCCTGGTCGATGCCGTTGAGATTGGCCATCAAGGCGCCCGGGATGATGCGGTTGTCGGCCAGGCGCGCCGCCTCTGAGCGCACATCCACCACGACTGGACGCTTGCCATCCTCGATCAGGCGATGCAGCTCATCCACCGTGATGCGCGCCAGCCGCAGCGACAGCAGCAAGCGCTTGCGCTGCCACCATTTCACGATCACGTAGGCGAGCAGCAACGCCACCAGCACTTCCACCGCAATGGTGCCGGCGCTGGCCAGCGCGAACAGCACGCGATCGATCTGCTGCGAAAACGCATAGCCCAGCCCCACGACCAGGCCGATCCAAAGCAGCGAACCCAGGCCATCGAGCAGCATGAAGATCGGTGGCCGCAGTTTCATCGCCCCCATCAGCGGCGGCGCGATGGTGGAAAGGCCGGGCACGAACTTGGCGATCAGAAGTATTTGCCCGCGCCAGCGCTGGAAGCGCAACTCCGATTGCTTGACGCAGGAATCCGGCGAAAGCGAGATGCGGCACAGCGTGCGCATCACCGACGCGCCATACCGGCGCCCGGCCAGGTACCAGGCGAAATCGCTGATCAGGCAGGCGAGCAAGGCGACCAGCACCACCGCGCTGAGGGGAAGCCTGCCAAGGGAAGACAGCGCTCCGGCCACCACCAGCGTCGGCACCGCGGGCAACGGCAAGCCTGCCTGCTCCACCAAAACGTTGAGGAACACCAGCAGCAAGCCGTATTCGGCAATCAACTCGATGATCGCGTGCGTCACCGGAATCCACCTTGGGTCGATGCCCGCATCGTTGGGGTTGGCGCAACGATTTGCAAGACGATGAGCGGGGGGATTGCGGCCAAAAACAAGGCCTGCACCTATCGTCGCCTGACGCTAGCGCTTGGCGTGCATCAAATAGGATGGAAAATCGCCGCCCCGGCTTTCGCCAGGGCGGCGAACGGTGGAGCGTGAGCCTTCTCCTGCTACACGCGGGAGAAGGCGTTGCATCCTACGCTCAGGCGTTGCTCATGCCCGCCTGCGCACCTGCAGCCACGCTCGGCTTGGCCACGTCCTCGCCCAGCAGGAAGCGGAAGATCAGGCCGCCGGCTGCGCCGCCGAGCAACGGCACCAGCCAGAACATCCACAGCTGCTGCAGCGCCCAGGTACCCTGGAATATCGCCACGCCGGTGCTGCGCGCCGGATTCACCGAGGTGTTGGTGACCGGAATGCTGATCAGGTGGATCAAGGTCAAAGCCAAGCCAATGGCCAGCGGACCGAAGCCGGCCGGTGCGCGGCGATCGGTGGCGCCGTGGATCACGATCAGGAACATCGCGGTGAGCACGAACTCGCACACCACGCAGGCCTGCAACGAATAGCCGCCGGGCGAATGCGCAGCGTAGCCGTTGGAAGCAAAACCGCTGGCGGTGGCATCGAAACCCGGCTTGCCGCTGGCGATCACGTACAGCACCGCGGCGGCCACGATCGCACCGATCACCTGCGAAACGATGTAAGGAACCACGTCCTTGCCACTGAAGCGGCCACCGAAGAACAGCCCCACCGTGACCGCCGGATTGAAATGCGCGCCGGAAATCCCTGCACAGGCATAAGCCATGGTGACCACGCTAAGGCCGAATGCCAGCGCCACGCCGGCGAAACCAATACCTAGATTGGGAAAGGCGGCCGCCAGCACCGCACTGCCGCACCCGCCAAGCACCAGCCAGAAAGTGCCGAAAAATTCCGCGAAAAGTCGTTTGAACATTGTTGCCGTCTCCCATGATTGAAGCGTTGCTTTGCCACGCCGTACGCCCCCTTTGTTCCACGCAAGCGCATCCTTGTCCCTGCCGAGGACCTGCGCGTAGATACCACGCATCCAGGCTCGATGAAAGACGTTTTGCCATTTATGCATACAAATAGTTGCATCCGCGGTATGGAAGCTACGCGGCGCCAAGCTGTTGCAGGCCCACACGAAAACGGGATGCGCCACCTGGTGGTGACGCATCCCGTTTGGATTGCCAAACCGCTGCTTGGCACAGCGGCTTTTCAGGCGAGGATCAGAGCGCCGCGTCCTTGAGCTTCTTGAGCGGACGGATCTTTACCTTCACGGTGGCGGGCTTGGCGGCGAACCACTGCTCTTCCTTCGTGAAGGGGTTGACGCCCTTGCGCCGCGGCTTGGCGGGCACATTGACGGCGGTGATCTTCAGCAGGCCAGGCAGGGTGAACATGCCAGCACCCTTCTTGTGGATCGAGGCGTGCACCACACCTTCCAGTGCGGACAGGACACCACGCACGTCCTTCGAAGCCAGACCGGTGGTTTCTGCCAGGTGAGCAACCAGACCGGACTTGCTCAGTGCATCCTTGATCGGCTTCGGAGCGGCGGCGGCCTTGGACGCCGTTTTGCCTTTTGCTGCCTTCTTTGCCATGGACTACCCCATCGTTTATTGAGTTGTTGAAATGTTGCCTTTCGGCGAGCGAAATGTAGGGGAAATTTGCGCTCGCGCCAACTAGCAAACGCAAAAAAAGCCCAAAAAGATGCATCCGGCCGCCTACCTGGGCGCGAAACGCCTACAGAAGCAAGCTTTTTGCCAGCATGAATAGGCCAACGGCCACAATCACCAGGGCAAAAAGCGTGCTAAGCGCGCCGCGCATGCGGGACAATCTGTGCGCACCCCACGAACCCAACCAGCCGCCCGCGATGCCGCCGGCGACGAACTCCCATGCGATGGGCCAAGCCACCCATCCGGACGTTGCGTAGTTGAGCGCTGCCGTCATGCCGAACGCCCCCACGCAAAACAGCGAACTGCCGACCGCTTCGATGATGGACATGCCACTGCCGAACAGCAGGCCCGGCACTATCAGAAAACCGCCACCGATACCGAAAAAACCGGCCAGCCCACCCGCACCGAAGCCGATCGCACCGAGGCGCGGAAACATGTTGCGGCGGGGCTGGGCCGCGCTGTCGTAGCGATGCCGGCCGCGCAACATCAACATGGCGACTACCAGCATCAGCAACGCAAACAGCACGAGCAAGCGCCGGCCGTCGACGATCTTGCCGAAGCTCGAACCCAGGTAGGCGCCGACCACGCCTGCTGCGGCAAACACGAAAGCCGCGCGCCATCGCACATGACGCGCACGGGCGTGCGGAAGCAAGTTGGCGAAGGCATTGAGCGACACCGCCAGCGCACTGGTACCGATCGCCAGATGCGGATCGCGCAGACCGACCACATAGAGCAGCAACGGCATGGCGAGAATGGAGCCGCCGCCGCCGATCAGGGCGAGCGAAAAGCCGACCAGCGATCCGCATGCCACCGCAAGCACATCGTGCAGAAGGAACAAGGCGGACCTCGCGAAAGGCGGCAACGCGGCTAGATTATCGCCTACGCCATTCCAGCAGCCTACCGGGCTCCTTCGACACGCCTAATGCGACTTCATGTCCTCGTGCATGTCCATATCTTCATCCGGTGGCGCCTTGGCGACGATGTCCTTGTACTGCGCCGGTGTCATGCCGGGCAGCTTGCGCACGAAAGCGACGATGCTCCAGAGGGTCTGGTCGTCATGCGTGGCGCCCCAGGCCGGCATGGCGGTCAGCTTGATGCCGTGCTTGATGACCCAGAACGCCTCGCGCGGGTCGATCGGCTCGCGGCCGAGCACCGGCGGTTTCGGATAAAGGCCGGCGCGCAATTCCGATGTGCTCATCCCCGGGGCAAGGTGACAGCCTGTGCACATGGCGGCGTATTGCCCTGCGCCTTTCAGGATCAGCGCCTGGTCGTCCAGGTTGGGCACGCTGATCGATTCGGCGTGGTGCTCGATCGAGCGGTTTCTCACCATGCTCAGGAAGCGAAACGTCGCGGGCCAATGCGGAACGTCCGCGCCGACGTTGTAGTTGCCCGACCAGGCATAGGCGTAACCGAGCAGAGCCAGGACCACAAGAACCACGAGTGTGCTGATGAAGGTTTTCATGCGCAGCTCCTCTAAAACCAGAAGCGGATGCCGGCCACGAACTGGCGGTCGAAGACGGGGTCGCGCTCCATGCGGGCGAACGCAGCCGTGGCGCCGAAACGACGAGACCATACCACGCCGACGTAAGGTGCGAATTGTCGCGTGATTTCGTAGCGAAGACGCAAGCCAAGTTCGGTATCCGACACGCCGCTGCCGATGCGTTGCGCCGGGTCGGACTTGCCGTAAAGGTTGATTTCGAACTCCGGTTGCAGCATCAGCCGCTGGGTGAAGCGCAAGGTATATTCCGCGCGCAGGCGTGCGGCGACGCGCCCCTGGTTGCTGACATAGCCCGTAGCTTCCAGCTCGAACCAATACGGCGCCATTCCTTCCACGCCCAAAGCTGCCCAGTTGCGTTGCGGCCCGATGCCCAGGTCGTGCCTCACGCCCAGTTGGGTGTTCCAGAAGGCGGAAACCGCATGGCTCCATAGCGCTTCCACGTCGCCGCTTTCGATCTGCTCACGGCGCCCCTCCCCCTCCGTGCGAAACCATAGCTTGTCGCTGTCATTGCCATACCAGCCTTCGGCTTCCCAGGCCGGCCCGTTGCCGCCATGGCCATGGGCGAACTCCAGTTGATCGACCAGCAGCATGGCGTAGCTGGCGCTGTCGTTCATGTCCATGGGTTGCATGGCCGGTGGCGGTTCGTCGTGGTGGTGCATGGACGAGGCATCCTGCGCCGCGCCCGTGCAAGGCATGGCCAGCACCACGCATGCCAGCCACGCGCCAGGCCGGAAAACATGCGCGCTCATGCCACCACCATTTCGCGGAACATGCCCGCTTCCATGTGGAACAGCATATGGCAGTGATACGCCCAGCGGCCCGGGTTATCGGCAGTTACCGCGTAACTGACCTGCTGCGCCGGCTGCACGCTGACGGTGTGCTTGCGCACCTGGAAATCGCCGTCATCGTTTTCCACCTCGCTCCACATGCCGTGCAGGTGGATAGGGTGGTGCATCATGGTGTCGTTGATAAGCACGATGCGCAGCCGCTCGCCATAGCGGAAGCGGATCGGCTTGGCATCCGAGAACTTCACGCCATCGAACGACCAGCTGTAGCGTTCCATGTTGCCGGTCAAATGCAGGGTGATGTCGCGTTCCGGTTCGCGCTGGTCGATGGGGCCGCCGATCGTATGCAAATCGGCGTACGTCAGCACGCGCCGGCCGTTGCCGCGCAGACCCACGCCGGGATCATCCAGGTTGGTGCGCGGTGTCGGCACGCGCATGTCCACGCCGGGGCCGGTTTTCAGCTTGGTCGCGGACGCATGGTCGTCCATGGCCATGCCCGGCATGTTCTGCATGCCTTGCATGTGATCCATGGCGTGCATGTCGCCGTGCCCATGCTCATGCTGCGTGGACATGTCGCCCATCATGTCCTGCATGCTCAGCCACGCGCGCGGGTCCATCGCCGGCACTTCGGCTTCCATGCCAGGACGCGGCGCCAGGGTGCCACGCGCATAGCCGCTGCGATCGATGGTTTGCGCAAACACGGTGTAGGCGCGGTCTTCCTGCGGCTCGACGATGACGTCGTAGGTTTCTGCTGGCGTTATGCGGAACTCGTCCACCGGTACCGGTTCCACGTCCTGTCCGTCGGCGCTGACCACGGTCATCTTCAAGCCGGGGATGCGTACGTCGAAAATGGTCATGGCCGAGCCGTTGACGATGCGCAACCGCACTTTCTCGCCCGGGCGGAACAGGCCGGTCCAATTGCCGGCCGGCGGATGGCCATTCATAAGGAACGTATAGGTGTAGCCGGTGACGTCGGCCAGGTCGGTGGGATTCATGCGCATGGCATTCCACATGCGCCGCTTGGCGAACGCCTCGCGCAGGCTCGTGTGCCGCGCGTCGCGGATGAAATCGGCCACGGTCGGCTGGGCGGTGTTGTAGTAATCGCTGCTTTTCTTGAGGCGTGCGTAGATGCTGGCGGGATCGTCGTCGCTCCAGTCGTTGAGCACCAGCACGTGGTCGCGGTCGGTGGCAAAACGCTCGCTTCCTGCCGGATCGATGACCAGCGCACCGAGCAGCCCCGTCTGCTCCTGGTAAGCCGAGTGGGCGTGATACCAGTAGGTACCCGATTGCCGCACCTTGAACTGGTAGGTGAAGGTTTCGCCGGGCGCGATGCCATCGAAACTGATGCCCGGCACACCATCCATGTCGAACGGAACAAGAATGCCGTGCCAATGAATGGAGCTTGGCACACGCAGCCGATTGGTCACGCGCAGGCGTACCTGCGTGCCTTCCTTCCAGCGCAGGATCGGGCCTGGCAGGCTGCCGTTGACGGTGGTGGCGACGCTGGGCAGCCCCGTGACATTCACCGGCATCTGGCCGATGTCCAGGGCGAAGTCCGTACCGGACAACACCGCGGAACCGACGGTGGCCGCGCGTGCCGACCGCAGTAATCCCAACGCCGTTGCGGCACCGCCCAGGGCGATGCCCTGCACGAATCGCCGCCGCGCCAGATTGAGCGCGGGAGGCGGATAAAACATGGTCATGTGATAACTCCCTTGCAAAGCGGAATGGCCCGGCAGGCGCATGCGGTGCATGGGGCCGGACGCTTATGTCACGCGTGCAGTCAGGCCACGGGCGGCCGCAAGGGAGGAATGGGATTGGGGGTCGGCGCGGCAATACCGCGTACGGGAACCTGGACAGCTGTCAGTTGCATCGGGCCGTGCCACAACGGCACGGCAGGAAGCAGCACCGCTCCGCACATGGCTGCGCAATGGCACGCCGGTTGAGTCGCATTACCGCAACAATGATCGGCGTGATTACCGCCCATCGCCATGGTATCGGCGTGCATGGTGTGGTCCATCGCCATGGCTGCCATACCGTGTGCGACGCGATCTTGCCCGGGCATCGCGTCGAACGATGCGGCTGGCAGGGATAGCGTCATCAGCAGCCACGCAAGCAACGTCGTCACGCGCAGAAGGCGTGAGCTGGCGAAGCGGCGCAGGGACAACGAGGGGGACATGAGGCAAGCTTAGGGTCGATGTGTTTGTAACTGCAACTCTGGAGTAGGTCCAGGGATTCGATGGGCTTCATCTGTCCTTGGAGGGAGGCGCGGTTGGTGGCGAGGCGCAGCCGAACCCCAATGTCGCTTCTGCATGGCAATGTTGGGGTTCGCTTCGCTCACCGCCAACCTGCGCCGCATGCGACGCGCTCGCTTACTTCACCACATTCGCCTGGCTGTATCCCATGTACAAGCCGATCTTGTCGCCGGCTTTCAAGTTCACCATCGATGCCGGCGGAAAGTGCACACGCAATGCCATGCCTTCGGCTTCCACATCCACGATGCCGGTCTTTGGGTCGGCATGTGTCACCGTTGCCGGCATGTTGTGCATGCCGTGCATGTTGACCATGTCGTTCGCCTTGATGGTGTGCGCCATGCCGACACCGGCATCCTGTCCCCGGCTGGGCATGGAACCGGGTGGCGGCTGGTCCTGTGCTGCGGCGTTGATGCCGCCGAGCTGCGCTATACCCAGCAGGCACGCGAAAAACCCGATCGAACTCGCACGCATGACGATTTTCCTCATGGCAGCTGTCTGGCTTAGCCATTATGGCGACGCTGATGTTCAGACGATTTGAAATTCAAGTGGCTGGATAAAAGTGGTGCATGCTACGCACCTTGGTTTCCCGCTCGGATACGTTCATTCCATGACCTCCCACGGCATTCATACCATCGACACCGGCTTCGTTCGGCCACGCTTCGACGCCGCCTACCTGCTGACTCACCAGGGTCACGGCGCGTTTATCGATTGCGGCACCAATCATTCCGTGCCGCGCCTGTTGGCCGCGCTGGCTGACGCCGGCCTCGATGCATCGAACGTGGATTGGCTCGTCCTGACCCACGTTCACCTCGATCATGCGGGCGGTGCAGGCGAACTGATGGCGCAGCTGCCGAACGCTAGGCTGGTGGTGCATCCGCGCGGCGCGCGGCACATGGCCGATCCGTCGCAGTTGTGGGCCGGCGCCCTGGCCGTGTATGGCGAGGCCGTCATGGAACAGGCTTACGGCCGGCTTCGTCCGGTGCCGGTGGAGCGCATCGTGGAAGCGCCGGACGGACACGTGGTGGACTTGCATGGCCGGCTGCTGCGCTGCCTTGATACGCCCGGGCACGCCAGGCATCACATCGCGATCTACGACGAGCAAGCCAATGCGTGTTTCACCGGCGATACGTTCGGCCTTTCCTATCGCGAGTTCGACACCGCGCAAGGTCCCTTCATCCTGCCCACCACCACACCGGTGCAGTTCGACCCGGAAGCCCTGCATGCTTCGATCAATCGGCTGCTGGCACTCAAACCCGCCGCGATGTACCTGACGCATTTCGGCCGCGTCGAACAGGTGGACCAGCTCGCCGGCAAACTGCACGAGATGATCGACGCGATGGTCGCCATCGCACGCGGCGCCAGGGATTCAAGCGATCGGCACGCATGGCTGGTGCATGCATTGACCGAGCTTTACGCAACGCGCACGGCAGAACATGGTTGGCGTGGCGATCGCGAGGCCCTGCTGCATTGGCTGGGCGCGGATATCGAGCTCAATGCGCAGGGACTTGCCGTCTGGCTGGACCGCACATAGATCGGATCAGCCGCCGACGCTCAGGCCAGCCGCGTGCCATTCGGCACCGGGCGCTCGATGCTGGTGATCACCACGCCTTGCTCGGTGGGAAAGCCGGTGAGCAAGAACTGCGAACGGAACGGTCCGATCTGCTTCTCGGGAAAATTGATCACGCCCACGATCTGCCGGCCGACCAGCGTCTCCGGCGTATACAGCGCGGCGACCTGCGCGCTGGTCTTGCGTTCGCCATATGGGCCGAAATCCGCCCACACTTTCCAGGCCGGCTTGCGCGCCTCGGGGAAAGCCTCCACGCGCGTGACCGTGCCGGCCACGATCAATACCTTCTCGAAATCCGTCCAGCTGATTGTTTCGGCTGCCACTGCTTGCACGTTCATCCTTCCAGACTCGTCTTGAACCAATCGTTGAATTCCTGCCACCAGTAGCTCGCCTGCGCGGCCAGCAAGCCCAGCGGTTTATACGCATGCGCCAGGCCGTAGCCGGCAAATTGCCGCCAGCCCTCGTCGCCTTCGGCGATGGCCGATGCCAGCAGCTCTCCGGCCGCGCAGGTGGGCGCCAGGCCGTGGCCGCCGAATGCCTGCGCCCACCATAGCCCCTCGCCATCGCTGCCGATCTGCGGCATCTGGTGGCGTGCATAGCTCATCAGGCCGGACCAGGCGTAATCGACGCGCAGGCCTTTCAGCGTGGGAAAGACACGCAGCAAGTCGCGTATCAGCACTCGCTGCACGGCAGCGGCGGAACGATTGCGGATGGAAATCCTCCCGCCCCACAGCAAGCGCATGTCCGGCAAGGGCCGGTAGTAATCGAAAGCAAAGCGGGTGTCGTAGATGGCGGCACGTGTCTGCAGGCAATCATCCAGGCGATCGCCCAAGGGTTCGGTCACCATCACGTAGGTGGCGATCGGTAGCACGGAGCGATCGATCTTCCGCTGCAGTCCGGCCAGATAGCCGCCGCAGGCTAGTACCACCTGCTCGGCCTGCAACTCGCCTTGCGGCGTGCTGATCTGCCAATGACTGCCTTCGCGGCGCAGGCGCCACACGTCGCTGTTTTCATGGATGCGCACGCCCTTCCCCGCAGCAGCAGCCGCAAGCCCGATGGCGTAATTGAGCGGGTGCAGATGCAAGGCATTGCGTTCGTAAAGCCCGTCGTAATAGCGCTCGCTTCGCACCCGTTCGCGCAGCTCTTCCTGCGGCAGCCACTCCCAATGCACGCCATAGTGCTCGGCCAGCACATGCTGCCGCTTGCGCAGCACGTTGGGATCGCGAAACCAGTTGGCCCAGATCACGCCCTGGTCGACCATGTCGCAGGGGATGGCGTAGCGCGCAACGCGTTCGCGTATGCGCTGTACCGCCGCAGTGGTGAGATCGAAGATGCGCTTCGAACGCTCCGCGCCCAGTTGCTGATGCAACGCTTCTTCGCCCAACGAATAACCGCCGAATACAAAGCCGCCGTTGCGGCCCGATGCGCCGAACCCGATCTGCTCGCGTTCCAGCACGACGACGTCGCGCACGCCGCGCTCAGCAAGCCCAAGCGCTGTATTCAACCCGGCAAACCCGCCGCCGATGATCGCCACCCGTGTTTCCGCCCGCCCTTGCAACGGCGCATAAGGCTCGTACGGCGTGGCCGTGGCGCGATAATAGGACTGCACCGGGGGTTGCTTCATGGATGGTAAACCGGGCGGTTAAGGCGCCGAGGATAGCGCAGTTTGGCAGCTGTCCTGGAACTCGCCGCGCCAAGCGGTTGGATCAATTTGAACGCGTCACTTCGGTCGCGCGACAACCCTCACTTTGCCGCTGTTTCCGCCCCCGCAGAAAAAACGGTCGCCGCCATCGGTTTCAAGCCCCGACACGCCGATGCCGGATGGCATGTCCAGTTGCTCCAGCACTTCTCCCGTTGCCGGATCGACGCGGCGCACTTCGCTTTCATCGCCTTCCCAGGTGGCATGCCACAGTTCGCCATCGCTCCAGGTGACGCCGGTGACGAAGCGGTTGAACTCGATAGTGTTGAGAATGGTGCCGGTATCGGGATCGATGCGGTGGATCTTCCGCTCCCGGTATTCGCCCACCCACAGCGAGCCTTCGGCCCAGGCCATGCCGGAGTCGCCGCCACCACCGGGCGCCGGAATGGTCGCGAGCACCTGGCCGCTCTTCGGATCGATTTTCTGGATGCGGTCCTCGGCAATCTGAAACAGATGCTGGCCATCGAAAGCGGTGCCGGCGTGTGCTGCGACGTCCACGGATCGCACCAGTTCTCCGCTCGCCGGATCGATGGCGTTGAGTTTGTCGCCGGAGGCGAACCATACGTGCTCGCCGTCGTAAGTCACGCCGGCCACCCGGTCGATCCCGGGGAAAGGACCGTACTCTCTGACGATGTTGGCTGCAGATCGTTTCATGATTTCCTCCTGGTCGATGGTTGACGCCATCCTAGTCACTCGGCAGTGGGCCTGGGAGTAACAAAATCGACGGGAAGTCAGGTACGGGCGGGGTCATCCAGCGGCGCGCCGGTCCGCGGCCGAACGACTGCACCTTGCCGGCCGCGGCCAGGGCTTCGAGCGCGCGTTGCACGGTGCGCAGGCTGGCGCCGAGCGCCATGGATAAAGCTGAGCTCGACCATGATTCGCCGTCGGCAAGCAAGGCAAGCACCGCCGCGTGCCGTTCCTCGACCGGCGGCGCCAGCACCACGACCTCGCTTGCATGATGTGGCGCGAGCGCAAAGCCTCGCTCCGTCGCGCTTATGTCTGCCATCGGACGCAACATCGCACGCAGCCGCCCTACTTCGACTCGCAGGCGTGCGCGATGCGATTCATCGGCATGCCTGGTGCGGAACGCATCGGCGATCAGCAGGCTGCGCGACACATCGGCAGGCCAGGCCTCCGCCAGGTGGCGCAACAGCGCAAACAAGATGGGGCGCGTTGCAAGCGAGACGCGCGTGTTTGCGCCATGTACCACATGGCGGCATGCATCCACCACGAATGCGGGTGATGCGAGCAGCGTCTCCACTTCTTCCAACAAGAGCAGGCGTTGTTCGCCGCGGACCAGCAAGCGGGCCGCTGGCGCATCCAGCACGCGCGATGCGCTTTCGACTTCCGCCATCAACGCCGGAATATTCGCCACGCGCGCGGCATGCCCTGCCCTGGCCAGCGCAGCGCGCGCACGCTTTGTCTGCAGGCGGCGGATGGCCATGCCGGCGACAACCAGCTCGTGCGCGGCCCTGGATGCGGGCGAAAAAGGGGCCGGATCGAGCTCGGCGAGCATGCGCTCGACCTCGTCGATGCGGCCAAGCAAGAGCAAGCGGCGCACTTCGATAGTGCGCGCATGCGCCGCGTTGACCTGGTCGCCATGCGATTGAAGCGTGGCGCGCGCGGTTTCCAGCGCCTTTACCGGCCAGCTCAGATCGCGCGAAACAAGCGCGATTTCGGCTTCGGCAACGATGCACCTGGCGCGGGCCACCGCTTCCTTGGCACCGAACCCGCGCGCCGCGCTGCGCAGCAGCGCCTTGGCTCGCACGAAATCGCCGAGCTGCGCCATGGCGATGCCGCGCAACGCAAGACCGGGCGCATCGTCGCGCAGGGCGACCCGCTTCAAGGCGCCCAGCGGATCACCCGCGGCGAGTGCGCGCGCGGCAGCCGTGATCAGTGAGTCCATGGGAATCGCGCCACACTTGTCACTCCCACCCCTTTCGGAGCACCGCGTTAACTATAGCCCATGGCCATCAGGCACCTGGCCATAGCGAACTCAACCAACGGAGTAACGGCAATGACCACGCATACGATTGGTACACGCGACGAGTGGCTGGCAGCGCGGATCGAACTGCTCAAGGCGGAAAAGGAACTCACGCATCGCGGCGACGAGCTGGCCCGCCAGCGGCAGGCCCTGCCATGGGTGCCCGTCAACAAGGGATACCGCTTCGATACCGACGAGGGCGGCGCCTCGCTCGCCGATCTGTTCCACGGGCGTTCGCAGTTGCTCGTCTATCACTTCATGTTCGGGCCCGAGTTCAAGGGGGGCTGTCCTTCCTGCTCGGCGATCGCCGATGGGTTCAACGGCATTGCTACGCACCTGGCGAATCACGACGTGATGTTGTGGGCGGTATCGCGCGCGCCGCTGGGCAAGCTGCAGGCTTACAAGCGGCGCCTGGGCTGGACGTTTCCGTGGGCATCTTCGCTCGGTGGCGATTTCAATTTCGATTTCACCGTCTCCATCACCGAAGAACAGCAGCGCGAAGGCGCGTACGAATACAACTACCAACGCGGCGGTCATGCGATGGATGCAACCACCGCGTTTCCGCAGGTCGTGCTCGACCAGGCCAAGGCAACCGGAACGGATGCGCTCGCTTACGTGCGCGAACGCCCGGGAGTGAGTGCCTTCGTGCTGGAAGACGGCGTCGTCTATCACACCTATTCGACCTATGCGCGCGGCCTGGACGGGCTGTGGGGCATGTTCCAGTGGCTGGACCGTGCGCCCAAGGGCCGCAATGAAACCGGCGTCTGGTGGCGCCGCCACGACGAGTACGCCAAGCGGTAACGACGGTGTTGCCGGCCGCATGTCGAAAACGCGGCAGCCGCTACGTCGATGGCATGAGACCCCGCAGCGAGACGCGCCATGATCACCTCGCAGACTTCCGACCGCACCTTTCTTGCCGCCTCGGCGGCCTTCTTCGCCCTCAGCGCGACGCTGACTGTCATCGGCTGCGCCTCCATGTCCCGCATGGATGCCATGCCGATGCCGGGCGGCTGGGCGATGTCGATGGCGTGGATGCGCATGCCCGACCAGACCTGGGGTGGCATGGCGGCGGCGTTCATCGTCATGTGGGACATGATGATGGCCGCGATGATGCTGCCATCCCTGGTGCCTGCGCTGCGGCGCTATCGCCAGGCCGTAAGCGCGACGAGCGACATGCCGGTGGAACGCCTGACCGTGCTGGTGGCCATGGGCTATTTCTGTGCGTGGACCCTGTTAGGCATGCTGGTGTTTCCGCTGGGTGCCGCGGTGGCGGCAGCAGACATGCAATGGCCGTCGCTGGCGCGCGTCGTTCCGGCGTTGACCGGCGTGATCGTCTTGATGGCCGGTGCTTTCCAGTTCACGCACTGGAAAGCCCGCCATCTGGCTCGTTGCCGGCAAGCGCTGCGGCACGCGCCGATGCTGCCGCTACGGACAAGCACCGCATGGCGGCAAGGCATCTGCCTGGGGCTGCATTGCTGCCTGAGCTGCGCCAATCTCACGGCGATTCAGCTGGTGATCGGCGTGATGGACTTGCGCGCGATGGCGTTCGTGGCAGCCGCGATCACGGCGGAGCGGCTGGCGCCGGCAAGCAAGCTTGTGGCGCAAGTCATTGGTGCCGTCGTGATCGTGGCGGGCTTGTTTCTCATCGCTGGATGAAGGCCGCCATGCCCGCCTTTGGCGGGCATGGCGGCATGCCACGGCGCGTGGGTGCCGATCGGCGCAGCCGCTCAGTACGATTTGGCGACTTCGCGCACGACCTTTGCCAGGCTCGGGTCCTGCATCGCCATATGCATGGTGGCGCGCACCAGGCCGGCCTTGTTGCCGCAGTCGAAGCGGGTGCCTTCGAAGCGATATGCCAGTACCTTGCCCTGCTCGGTCAACAGCGATTCGATGGCGTCGGTAAGCTGGATTTCCCCGCCTGCGCCGGGCTTGGTCTGCTCGAGCAATTGGAAGATGCGGCCGGGCAACACGTAGCGGCCGACCACGGCCAGGTTGGACGGCGCGTCCGCCGGCTTGGGCTTTTCGACCATGTAACGGATGCGCGCGCTGCGCTCGTCCACCGGTTCGGCGTCGACGATGCCGTATTTGTCGGTCTGGTCGTGCGGTACTTCTTCCACGGCGATGACGCCGGCATTTTCGGATTCGGCCAGCTCGGCCATCTGGCGCAGGGCGCCTTTCCCTTTGTTCCAGATCAGGTCGTCCGGCAGCACCACGCCGAAGGGTTCGTCACCCACCACCGGCTTGGCGCACAGCACGGCATGGCCCAGGCCCAGTGCTTCGGGCTGCGTCACGAAGATGGCGCGCACGTTGCGCGGCAGCGTGCCTTGCACCAGGGCGAGCAGTTCGTCCTTGCCCTTCTCCTGCAGCTTGGCTTCCAGCTCGTACGCCTTGTCGAAGTAATCGGCGATGGCGTGCTTGTAGCGATTGGTGACGAATACCAGCGTGTCGGCCCCGGCATCGACGGCTTCGTCGACGGCGTACTGGATCAGGGGCCTGTCCAGCACCGGCAGCATTTCCTTGGCCACTACCTTGGTGGCCGGAAGGAACCGCGTGCCGAGGCCGGCAACTGGAAACACCACTTTGCGCAATGGCTTGCTCACTCACTTCTCTCCAATATCGTTGCGGCGTAGCGGAATGACGTTGCTGGGTTGGGCAACGTCGCTCCAGCTAAATGATGGAAGCAGACTGGACACGCACTGGCGCAGGTCGTCTTCGCTGAAGCTGCGTACCGCTTCGGTGGCCTTGGCCATCTGCGCCTGCAGCAACTCCCACGACACCGGCCGGTGCTGTGCAAGAAATATCTTGTTGTGTGTCGTCGCGCTGTAGTTTTCCAGCGGGTGGAACAGTTCTTCGAACAATTTTTCGCCCGCGCGCAGGCCGGTGTAGACAATAGGTATTTCCGTACCGGGCTTTTTGCCGGCCAGCCGGATCATCTGTTCGGCCAGGTCGCGGATCTTCACCGGCTCGCCCATGTCCAGCGCGAAGATCTCGCCGCCCTGCCCGATGGCCGCCGCCTGCAGGATCAGCTGCGTGGCTTCCGGAATGGTCATGAAATAGCGCGATATTTCCGGGTGGGTCACCGTGATGGGGCCGCCCGCCTGGATCTGCTGGCGGAACAGCGGGACCACGGAACCGGCCGAGTCCAGCACGTTGCCGAACCGCACGGTGATGAAGTGGGTGTTCGAATGGGCGTTGAGGTTCTGGCACCAGATTTCCGCAATGCGCTTGCACGCGCCCATCACGCTGGTCGGGTTGACGGCCTTGTCGGTGGAAATCAGCACGAAGCATTCCACGCCCATTTCACTCGACAGGTCCGCCACGGTGCGCGTGGCCAGCACGTTGTTGCGCACCGCCGTGCGTAGCTGGCCTTGCAGCATCGGCACGTGTTTGTAGGCGGCCGCATGGAACACCACCTGCGGCTTGGCCTCGGCGAACAGGCGGCGCATGGCGACGCTATCGCCGCAGTCGGCCAGCACGCAGTTGAGCAGCAGTTCCGGATAGGCTCCGCGCAATTCCTGCGAGATCTGGTACAGGTTGTACTCGCACGATTCGACGATGGTCAGCGCCTGCACGCCGAGCCGGGCCACCTGGCGGCACAGCTCCGAGCCGATCGAGCCGCCGCCGCCGGTGACCAGCACGCGGCGACTGGTCAGGGTTTCGCGGATGCGGGTCCAATCCAGCTCGACGGCGTCGCGCCCGAGCAGATCTTCGATCGACACTTCCTTGATCTGGTTGAAATGCGCGCGGCCGGCCACGACGTCTTCGAGCTTGGGCACGGTGCGGTAGGGCAAGCCCGTGCGATCGCACAGCTCCACCACCTGGCGCATCTGGCGCGCGCTGGCGCCGGGCAGCGCAATCAGCAGCATCTGCACGGCGGCTTCCTTGGCCACCTCCGGCAATTGCTCCAACGAACCCAGCACCGGCTTGCCGTTGATGCGCGCACCGCGCAGCGAGCGCCGATCGTCCACGAAACCGACCACCATGTAGCGGCTATCGCGGTGCAGGTCGCGCGAGAGCGCTTCGCCGGCGCTGTCGGCGCCGACGATCAGCACGCGCTGCGTCTTGGCGCTCATGAAAAGATCGATGCGGCTGTCTTTCCAGAAGCGGTAGGCCAGGCGCGGCGTACCAAGGAACAAGGCCAGCACGAAGGGATACAGCAGCAGCACCGAGCGCGGCACGCCGTCCAGGCGCCCATACAGGAACAGGGAAACGCCGATCGCCACCGTACCGACGATGGCCGCGCGCAGGATGTTCCACAGGTCCGGCAGGCTGGCGAAGCGCCATACGCCTTTGTACAGACCGGTCCAGGCGTAGACCATGCCCTGCACCGCCAGCACGATCGGGAATTCGTACGGCTCGAAGGCGATGATCAGCTTGGGGTCCAGCGCGTAGCGCAGTTCCTTGGCGACCCACCATGCAAGAGCGGTAACGAGCAGGTCGTGCAAGACCACTGCCGCCCGCGGATGAACTGTACCGACCCATTTACGTATGGACATGACGAACCTTGTATCGATCCCGCTTGATCAGGCGGCGCTTGGCATAAGCCCAAACGATCGCCGCGATCGCATAAGTGACGATGCAGGCCAAAAGCCCCATCCCTGGTTTTTCGAACGCCAACCACGCCAACGGTGCCGCAACGAGCAGATTCCAGCCCAGATACCAGGCCGAACTTGCCGCATGCGTATGGCCCCGGCGCACGATCCATTGATACAGATGTTCGCGGTGCGCAGCATACCAGCGCCTGCCTGCCAGCATACGGGTGAGCAGCGTAAGGCTGGCATCCGTCACGAAAGCTGAACTGAGGATCAGGGCCGGCCATACCAGCGGCCCGTGCAGGCGCCACAGCATGGCGGTCAGCGCGAACAGCAAGAGGCCGATGGCCCCGCTGCCCACGTCCCCCATGAAAATACGCGCCGGCGAGCGGTTGTAGCACCAGAAGCCCAGGCAAGCGGCCGCCACGCACGCGGCGGTACCCGCCAGCACAGGCTGGCCCACACCCCCTGCAAGCACCGCCAGGCCGCAGGCCACGAACATGCCTTGCTGGGCGAGCAGACCATCGATGCCGTCCATGAAGTTATGCAGATTGACGCTCCACGTTCCGCCCAATACCCATAGCGGCAACCATAGCCAGCTCACGGGGCCACCGATCAGCGCGAATGAAAACAGGGCAACGGCCAATAGTTGCACTGCGAAACGTGGAAGAACCGGCAAGGAATTGTGATCGTCCCACCAGCCGATCAAGGCAATCATCGCGGTTGTGAGCAACAGCGTGAGCGTGAGGTGAAGCGGCCAGGGCGAGGACGGCTGCAGCAGGCATATGGGCATCGCCAGCAGCGTTGCGATCACGATGCCGATGCCACCGCCGCGCGGTGTCGGTGTGGTGTGCGAACGGCGCTGTCCCGGCTGGTCGAACATGCCACGGCGATGCGCATAGGCGATGGACGCGCGCACCACGCCCAGTGCGACAAGAAAAGCAAACAGGACGGCAAGCGCGATCGGGCCAACACCAGCCGCGACCGCGTCACTCATTGGCCACCCCGTGAATCGGCCGGATCGTGCTCCAGCCTTTGCAGCTCGGGCACTGCCAGTGGTGCGCCTTGGTGCCGAAACCGCAGTGGCTGCAGCGATACATCGCCTGGCCTTCGAGCAGCTTGCGGGTGAGGTCGCGCAGGATCAGGAAATTCTCGCGCGCCTCGCCTTCGATCTTGTCCATGGTGGCGTCGATCAAGGCCATCAGTCCGCGCACCGAAGGGCGCTGGCGCAACTGCGAGGTAAGAAAGTCGATGGCGGGTTTCTCACCGTCGCGCTGCTGATAGAGGTGCGTCAGTGCAAGCACCGGCGAAATACCGTGATAGCGCGCAAGAATGTCGCGCAGGAAGCGCTCCGCCCGTTCCATCTGGCCGGAACGTGCATAGCTGTCGAGCAAAGGCGGCAGGATTTCCGGCACAAAGGCGATATCCGCCTCCACCGCGTGCTCATAGGCCTCCACCGCATCGGCATGCTGCCCTTCTTCTGCATGCAGGCGCCCGGTCAGCATGAAGGCGCGCACGCAATTGTCCTGGGACGCAAACGCTTGCTGCAAATACTCCCGCGCTTCGGCGCGTGCGCCGTGTTGCCGCGATTGCTCGGCCAACTCGCAATAGAACTGCGCGATGGTGGTGCCCTCTTCTTCGCGCGTCATGGTTTCCAGGCGGCGCGCGTGTTCAATGGCTTTGTGCCAATCGCGCTCGTGCTGATAGATGGCAATGAGGTGACGCAGCGCCGACGGCGCATGGGCATTCATCGCCACCAGATCCGAAAACAGCGCTTCGGCGCGGTCGAGCAGACCGGCGCGCATGTAGTCTTCGCCCAGCTCCAGCAGGGCCACGGTCTTCATGCCCTCCGACAGGCCGGGCCGGGAGACCAGATGTTGATGCAGACGGATGGCTCGATCCACTTCACCGCGACGCCTAAACAGGTTGCCTAACGCTAAGTGCGTTTCCACGGTGTCGCGGTTGTATTCGGCGAGCTTGAGGAACACCTCGATCGCCTTGTCCTGTTCTTCGTTGAGCAGGTAGTTCAGGCCGCGAAAGTAATCGGAGGAGAGCTCGCTGACCTGCGCCCCCGAACGACGCACACCCGCACGCCGCGCGGTCCACCAGCCGCTGAGGAAGGCTGCCGGTATGAGCAGGGCCAGCAGCGAATAGAAGCTGGTCATGGCGCTTTGGTGGCCTTGGCGCCTTGAACCTTGGCTGCCCGCCGGCGCTCGCGACGATGGCGCGTGGTGACGCCTAGCCATGCGGTCAGCCCGCCGAGAATCCACCCCAGTGCGAGCATGGCCAGCAAGGCAGCGCCCTTGGGAACCTGGACGCGCGCAAACGCGAGGTCGTAGCCAACGAGGTCCGCATTGAGCGCCCCCAGGATCACTCCCCCGGCGATAAACAGTAGCAATAGGAGCATGACAATCAATCGCATCGGGAGACTTTAACCGATTGGCTGGAGGGCGGGAATCGTCAATCGGGAGTCGTGAATCGTTTAAGAGCGGTCGCTTGCAAGCTTGCGGCAAGCCGCTTCTGCGATTCCCGATTGACGATTTACGATTCCCGCAAAAAAGAAAAGGCAGGACCGGCTCAACGCCGCCTGCCTGTCGGAACAAACGATTTTGATCAAGGCTTCAGCCGACTTGCTGCTCCAGATGCAAGTTCACACGCTCACGCAGTTCCTTGCCGGGCTTGAAGTGCGGGACGTGCTTGCCGGGCAGAGCGACCGCTTCACCCGTCTTGGGATTGCGGCCCATCCGCGGCGGCCGGTAATGCAGCGCAAAACTGCCAAAACCGCGTATTTCGATGCGCTCGCCGTTGGCCAGGGCATGGCTCATCTGCTCGATGACGTTCTTGACCGCCAGCTCGACGTCGCTGAACGCAAGATGGGTCTGACGCCTGGCCAGCGCCTCAATCAGCTCGGATTTGGTCATGGGTCCCCAATGTCCGTGACGTGGAACGAATCGGGGCGGCGCAACACCGCCCCGATGCAGGCACTACATCAATCAGCCTTGTTGAGCTGCTCTTTGAGCAGCGCACCAAGCTTGGTCGTGCCACCGGACGCGGACGAGTATTCGGCCATGGCGTCTTGCAGCTCTTCCTCGTCCTTGGCGCGGATCGAGAGCGACAACTGACGGCCCTTGCGATCCATACCGGTGAACTTGGCTTCCACCTTGTCGCCCACCTTCAGATGCTGCGTGGCATCGTCGATGCGCTCCTTGGCGATGTCGCTGGCGCGCAGGTAACCCTCGACGCCGTCGCCGAGATCGATCACCGCACCCTTGGCGTCCACTTCCTTCACCGTGCCGGTGACGATCGCGCCACGCTGATGGACGGCCATGAAATGACCGAACGGATCCTGCTCCATCTGCTTGATGCCCAGCGAGATGCGCTCACGCTCCGGATCCACCGCGAGCACCACGGCCTCGATCTCGTCGCCCTTCTTGAAGTTGCGCACGAGGTCTTCGCCGGACGCCTGCCAGGAGATGTCGGACAGGTGCACGAGACCGTCGATACCGCCGTCCAGGCCGATGAAGATGCCGAAGTCGGTGATCGACTTGATCTGGCCGGACACCTTGTCGCCCTTCTTGTGGGTGGCGGCGAAGGCTTCCCACGGATTGGAACGGGTCTGCTTGATGCCCAGCGAGATGCGGCGACGCTCTTCATCCACGTCCAGCACCATCACTTCGGTCTCGTCGCCGACCTGCACCACCTTGGCCGGGTTGACGTTCTTGTTGGTCCAGTCCATTTCGGAGACGTGGACCAGGCCTTCCACGCCCGGCTCGATCTCGACGAAGCAGCCGTAATCGGTGACGTTGGAAACCTTGCCGAACAGGCGGCTGCCGACCGGATAGCGGCGCGAGATGGCCACCCACGGATCGTCGCCCAGTTGCTTGAGGCCCAGCGACACGCGGTTGCGCTCGCGGTCGTACTTCAGCACGCGCACGTCCAGCTCGTCGCCGACATTGACCACTTCGGACGGATGACGCACGCGCTTCCACGCCATGTCGGTGATGTGCAGCAGGCCATCGATGCCGCCCAGGTCCACGAACGCGCCGTAGTCGGTGAGGTTCTTGACCGTACCCTTCACCACGGCGCCTTCGGTCAGGCGCTCCAGCAGCTTCTCGCGCTCCTCGGAGAACTCGGTCTCGACGACGGCGCGGCGGCTGACAACGACGTTGTTGCGCTTGCGGTCCAGCTTGATGATCTTGAATTCGAGATCCTTGCCTTCCAGGTACACCGGATCGCGTACCGGACGCACGTCGACCAGCGAACCGGGCAGGAATGCGCGCACGTCCTTGATGTCGACGGTGAAACCGCCCTTGACCTTGCCGGAGATCTTGCCGGTGATGGTCTCTTCCTTGTCGAAGGCCTGCTCGAGATCGTCCCACACCATGGAACGCTTGGCCTTCTCGCGGGAGAGCTTGGTCTCGCCGAAGCCGTCTTCCAGTGCGTCGAGGGCTACCTTCACCTCGTCGCCCACGCGTACTTCCAACTCGCCGTTCTCGCTCTTGAACTGCTCGATCGGAACGATGCCTTCGCTCTTGAGGCCGGCGTTGATCACGACGACGTCGTTGCGGATTTCGACAACGATGCCGGTGACGATGGCACCCGGCTTCAGTTTAGAGATGGCCTGTTGGCTCTGTTCAAACAGCTCGGCAAAACTTTCAGTCATGTTGATTCCAGAAATAAGAAAAGGCCTTCACCCCACTGCGCGCCGTCGGAGTAATTGCGCAGATGGGCAGGCCCACCGGTTGTGGGTGGTCGGGATCGCGCCCTCGCACCGTTGACCCAAGACTCCATGCCGCGGCATGAAGCGCCAATGCCGCCGCAATCCGGTCAAGGATTCACGACGGCCAAAACTTTAGCGACCACATCCTCGATCCCCATGCCGGTGGTATCCACCAACACCGCATCGCGGGCGGGTTTCAGCGGCGCCACGGCTCGCGATGCATCGCGGGCGTCACGCGCCTCAATTTCGCTTTGAAGGGTAGCAAGTGTAACGCTCAGCCCCTTTTCCTTCAACTGCTTATAGCGTCTTTTAGCTCTTTCGGCGGCGCTGGCGGTGAGGAATACCTTATACGGCGCATCGGGGAAGATCACCGTGCCCATGTCGCGCCCATCCGCTACCAGGCCAGGGGCCTTGCGGAAGCCGAGCTGGAGATCGACCAGCGCCGTGCGCACCGAAGGAATCGAGGCAATGGCCGAGGCGGCGGCGCCAGCGGTCTCGGTGCGCAGCTCGTCGGTGGCATCGTGGCCATTGACGATCACGCGCGTTTCGCCATCATGTGGCACCGCACGAAACTGGATCCGGGTGGTTTGCGCGCAACGGGTAACGGCCTCGGCATCGGAGAGATCCAGCCCGGCCGCACCGGCGGCATAGCCGACCGCCCGGTACAGCGCCCCGGAATCCAGCAATCGCCAGCCCAGGTGTTCCGCCACCAGCCGGCTGATCGTACCTTTGCCTGATCCGGAGGGTCCGTCGATGGTGAGTACGGGCGCGGACTGGCGTGTTGGCATGGACGGACCTGATGGCACGGGAAGTGCTTAGCTTATCGTGTTTACAGGGGTACCAGGCGCATGCTTTCCCGTTCCTCATCGACCGTATCCGGCTATCAGCTGTCCTCCATGAACGATCTTCACCGCCAGTTCCATCAGGCCGCCGACGAACTGCGGCGGCTGAGGGAACGGCCCGACAACGACACGCTGCTTGCGCTTTATGCGCTCTACAAGCAGGCCCTGGAAGGCGACGTGCACGACTGCCAGCCGACCAGTTTTTTCGACTTCATCGGCACCGCCAAACAGGAAGCCTGGTCGCGCGTGAAGGGCATGCCGCAAGAAGAGGCGATGCGCCAGTACGTGGCGCTGGTACAACAATTGCTCGACTGAGACGGCAGTTGCCACGCCGGGGCCACTTGCGCCCATGGTGAATAGCGGGCACATTCATACGATCGTTTGAATGGCGGTCGCCGCATGCACTATCCCCACCTGTTCGCCCCGCTCGACCTGGGCCATGTCACCCTGCCCAACCGCATCCTGATGGGTTCAATGCATACCGGCCTGGAGGACAAGGCGGCCGATTTCGACAAGCTGGCCAGCTATTTCGCCGAGCGCGCCCGCGGCGGCGTGGGCCTGATGGTGACCGGCGGCATCGCCCCTTCCATCGAAGGCTGGCTGAAACCCTTCGGCGGTCGCATGACTTTGCCCTGGCACAAGCCCCGGCATCGCAAGATCACCCAGGCGGTTCACGCCGAAGGCGGGCGCATCTGCATGCAGATACTGCACGCGGGACGTTATGGCTATCACCCGCTGTCGGTCGCGCCTTCGCGCATTCAATCGCCGATCACCCCGTTCAAACCACGCGAGCTGAGCGGGCGCGGCGTAGAGCGCACCATCAGAGACTTCGTCCGCTGCGCGCAACTCGCGCGCGAAGCCGGCTACGACGGCGTGGAGGTGATGGGTTCGGAAGGCTATCTCATCAATCAGTTCATCGCCGCGCGCACCAACAAGCGCAACGACGCCTGGGGCGGCGATGCAGCCAGACGCATGCGTTTTCCGCTGGAAATCGTGCAGCGCATGCGCGAAGCCATCGGCCGGGATTTCATCATCATCTATCGCCTTTCGATGCTCGACCTGGTGGAAGATGCGCAGTCCTGGCCTGACATCGTCACGCTTGCCAAAGGCATCGAAGCCGCAGGCGCCAGCATCATCAATACCGGCATCGGCTGGCATGAAGCGCGGGTGCCGACCATCGTCACCAGCGTGCCGCGCGCCGGCTTCAGCTGGGTGACGAAGAAGCTCAAAGGCGAAGTATCGATTCCGCTGATCACCACCAACCGCATCAACATGCCTGACGTGGCCGAGCGCATTCTTGCCCAGGGCGACGCGGACATGGTGTCGATGGCACGGCCGCTGCTGGCTGATCCGGATTGGGCGGCCAAAGCAAAAACCGGCGCCAGCGAGCGCATCAATACCTGCATCGCCTGCAATCAGGCGTGCCTCGATCACGTGTTCTTGAACCAGCGTGCAAGCTGCATGGTCAACCCCCGCGCCTGCCACGAGACGGAGCTGCGTATCGTTCCGGCAAAAACGCGCAAGCGTATCGCCGTGGTGGGCGCCGGCCCTGCCGGCATGGCGTGCGCATCCACCTTGGCCGAACGCGGCCACGAGGTCACCTTGATCGATGGCGCTGCGGAAATCGGCGGCCAGTTCAACTACGCCAAGCGCATTCCCGGCAAGGAGGAATTCCGCGAGACGCTGCGCTATTTCAAGCATCGCCTGGCCGACGCCGGCGTGCACGTGCAACTAGGGCAAGTCGCGGATGCTGCGTCACTCACGACGCAGCGCTACGACGACATCGTCATCGCTGCCGGCATCACACCGCGCCGCGTGAGTTTCCCTGGCAGCGACGATCCACGCGTGCTGGGTTATCTGGACGTGTTGGCGCGCAACCATCCGGTTGGCGAGCGCGTGGCGATCATCGGTGCGGGCGGCATCGGCTTCGATCTAGCCGAGTTCCTGGTCGAACCTGCGCCCTCGCCCACCACCGACGTCGCACGCTGGACGCGCGAATGGGGCGTGGACATGCAGTTGGAGCATCCCGGTGGCCTGCTCCGCCCGCAGCCGGAACCGTCCGCGCGGCAAGTCTGGCTGCTTCAGCGCACGCAGGGTCGTCCCGGTGCCCGCCTCAACAAGACCACCGGCTGGGTACATCGCGCCACATTGAAGAACAAGCAGGTGGCCATGCTAGGCGGCGTCAACTACGACCGCTTCGACGACCAGGGCCTGCATATCACCGTGGACGGCAAGCCTCAGATACTGCCCGTGGACAACGTGATCGTCTGCGCCGGCCAGGAGCCCAACCGTGGCCTCGCCACTGCGCTGACTGAACAGGGGCATCCGCGCGTGCACGTGATCGGCGGTGCCGACGTGGCGGCGGAACTGGACGCCAAGCGCGCCATTGCCCAGGGCACGCGACTTGCCACCGAGCTTTAAGAAAGCTCCGCAACGCACTCATGGGGGGAGAAAGGAAGCGCCCCGCTAGCGACGCGTCGGTAGTGGCTCTGGGGAGGGATGCCGAAATACCGCGGGGGTAGCGTCGCTGCGGGGCGAGGGTCGGCACCACTCGGGGGGAGGGGTCAGTGGTGCGACGGAGAGCATATTATGATCGACCCGATACAGAATCAAATATATATTTAAGGTCCGAATTATTCGAATCCCATATATGTTTGATTTCCGCCAACTGCGCTATTTCATCGCTGTCGCCGAGGAATTGAGCTTCACGCGCGCCGCGCAGCGCCTGCATCTCTCGCAACCTCCGCTTTCCCAGCAAATCCAGGCGCTGGAACAGGATCTGGGCGTGCGCCTGCTCGAGCGCGACAAACGCAACGTCGCCCTTACCGCGCCAGGAAGATTATTCCTTGACCAGGCCCGCCAGATCCTGGCCATGGCCGACGAGGCGCGCAGCCAGGTCGCCGAAGCGGCGGCAGGCTTCAGCGGGCACCTCAAGCTCGCTTATACAGTCTCCGTATCGTTCCACCCCGCCCTGCCCCAGACCCTGCTGCGGCTCGGGCAGAACGCGCCCAATGTGCGTGTATGGTTGAGCGAGATGTACACCGAGCCGCAATTCTCGGCCATCCGCAATGGCCAGATCGACGTGGGATTCGTACGCGACGTACCCACGCACGAAGACGACGCACATGCCCTGCGCATCGACATCATCGATCGCGAGCCCCTGCTGCTGGCCCTGCCCGAGAGCCACCGCCTGGCTGGTCGGCAAAGCGTAGAGCTGGGGGAAGTCGCAGGCGATCCCTTCGTGGTTCAGCCGCGCGAACTGGCGGCAACGCTGTACGATCGCTTGCTGCGCCTGGCTGCCCGGGCCGGCTTCCATCCGGTGATCCGCCAACACGCCCAGCAACTGAACGGCCTGCTCGCCCTGGTAGCCGCCGGCGTTGGCCTGGCCCTGGTACCGGCCAGCATGCAGGTGGTGAAGCTGGCGGGGGTAAGCTACGTCCCGCTGGCCGACCCCGATGCCCATCTCGTATTGGCGGTTGCCAGCCCGGCGCAAAATCCCTCCCCAGTGGTTTTGCAATGCCTGGAAACGGTGGCCGCCGCAAAAGCCGCCTTAGGCTTGTGACAAGCGATTGATCTAGTTATACTTGCGCGCTTACTTTGATTCGTTTCGTTCCAGGAGCCTGCCGTGAAGGTGCTTTCCTCTTTGAAGTCCGCCAAGCAGCGGCACCGTGACTGCAAGGTTGTGCGCCGTCGCGGCAAAGTGTTCGTGATCTGCAAGAGCAACCCGCGTTTCAAAGCGCGCCAGCGTTGATCCAGGCCATGGGCCGATAAAAAAGCCGCTGCAAAGCGGCTTTTTTTGTGCCTCGAAACATGGCTTCAAACCGCTCCCTCTCTCGATGAGAGAGGGAGCAAAGAGACGCATCACTCGTAACTGACGCCGGTGATCTCGTAGCGTTTTACGCCGTTCGGCGCCCTGAACTCGAAACTGTCGCCGGCGCTCTTGCCGATCAAGGCACGCGCGATCGGCGAGGACACGGCAATCAGCGCCTGCTTGATGTCGGCTTCCAGGTCGCCAACGATCTGGTACTTCACCGCTTCGCCGCTTTCCTCGTCCTCCAGTTCCACGATCGCGCCGAACACGATCTTGCTGCCGGGATTCAGGCGCGACACGTCGATCACCTCGGCCGTGGACAGCGCCGCTTCCAGCTCCTTGATGCGACCTTCGATAAAGCTCTGCTGCTCGCGTGCGGCGTGATACTCGGCGTTTTCCTTCAAATCGCCGTGCGCGCGCGCTTCGGCGATGGCAGCAATGATCTTGGGACGCTCAACCGATTTCAGGCGCTCCAGCTCGGCGCGCAGGCGCTCGGAACCGGACTTGGTGATGGGTGCGCGACTCATGCGTTCAACTCCTTGTGCAGTTCTTGCAGGCTGTGCACTTCGCCACTGTCGTGATAGTCCAGCGAATGCACCAGGGCGCGTGCGCCTGCAACCGTGGTGGAATACGTGACGCGATGCTGCAGCGCTTCGCGCCGGATCGAGAACGAGTCGGCGATCGCCTGCTTGCCCTCGGTCGTGTTGACGATATAGACGATCTCGCCGTTCTTGATCAGGTCGACGATGTGCGGGCGGCCTTCGAGCACCTTGTTGATGCGCTCGCAGATCACGCCATGCGCGGTGAGGTAGCTCGCCGTGCCCGCCGTCGCCACCAGGGTGAAGCCGCGCGCGGCGATATCGGCCGCGATCGGCAGCAGGCGATCCTTGTCGGCATCGCGCACCGACACGAACACCTTGCCCTTGGGCGGCGTCTTGATGCCCGCCGCATCGTGACCGCGCGCAAACGCGGCGCCGAAGCTGCGGCCCACACCCATCACTTCGCCGGTGGAGCGCATTTCCGGGCCGAGGATCGGGTCGACGTTCTGGAACTTCAGGAACGGGAAGATCGCTTCCTTCACCGAGTAGTAACCCGGAATCACTTCGCGCGTTGCACCCTGCTCTTCCAGCGTGCGGCCCGCCATGCAGCGGGCGGCGATCTTGGCCAGCGCCACGCCGGTCGCCTTGGAGACGAACGGCACCGTGCGCGAGGCGCGCGGGTTCACTTCCAGGATGAACACCGTATCGCCCTGGATGGCGAACTGCGTATTCATCAGGCCGATCACCTTCAGCTCTTTCGCCATCAAGGCAACCTGGCGGCGCAGTTCATTCTGGACGGCCGGCGACAGCGAGTACGGCGGCAGCGAGCAGGACGAATCGCCCGAGTGCACGCCCGCTTCTTCGATGTGCTCCATGATGCCGCCCACCAGCACGTTGCCGTCGCGGTCGGCGATGACGTCCACGTCCACTTCCACGGCATGGTCAAGGAAGCGGTCGAGCAGCACCGGCGAATCGTTCGACACCTGCACCGCTTCGCGGATATAGCGCGACAGATCCGCGTCGTCGTACACCACTTCCATCGCGCGGCCGCCGAGCACGTAGCTGGGACGCACCACCAGCGGATAGCCGATCTCGCGCGCCAGCGCCAAGGCTTCGTCCGCGTTGCGCGCCGTACGGTTCGGCGGCTGGATCAGGCCGAGCTTCACGATCATCTGCTGGAAGCGCTCGCGATCTTCGGCGAGGTCGATCGAATCGGGCGTGGTGCCGATGATCGGCGCGCCCGCGGCTTCCAGCGCACGCGCCAGCTTCAGCGGTGTCTGGCCGCCGTACTGCACGATCACGCCCTTGGGCTTTTCCAGATCGACGATTTCCAGCACGTCCTCGAGCGTGAGCGGCTCGAAGTACAAGCGGTCCGACGTGTCGTAGTCGGTGGACACGGTTTCCGGGTTGCAGTTGACCATGATGGTCTCGAACCCATCCTCGCGCAGGGCGAGCGCGGCGTGCACGCAGCAGTAGTCGAACTCGATGCCCTGCCCGATGCGGTTCGGACCGCCGCCCAGCACGATGATCTTGTCGCGGCTGGTCGGGTTGGCTTCGCACTCTTCCTCGTAGGTCGAGTACATGTACGCCGTGGTAGTGGCGAATTCGGCCGCGCAGGAATCCACGCGCTTGTACACCGGGCGCACGCCCAGCGTACGGCGCAGGTGGCGAATGGCCGCCTCATCGGTGTTGGTGAGTTCGGCCAGGCGCGCATCGGAAAAGCCCAGACGCTTCAGCTCGCGCATGCGCAATGCATTGAGCGCCGTGAGGCCTTGCTCGCGCACCTCCTTCTCGACCAGCACGATGTCTTCGAAGGCGGCGAGGAACCACGGATCGACATGGCTGAGGTCGTGCACTTCCTCCAGCGTCAAACCTGCGCGGAAGGCATCGGCCAGATGGAACACGCGGTCGGGACGCGGCTCGCGCAGTTCGCGCTTGAGCTTGGCCAAGCCTTCTTCGCTGGTGATGTCCAGGCCGGTGGGATTGAGGCCGGTCTTGCCGATTTCCAGGCCACGCAGCGCCTTTTGCAGCGATTCGTGGAAGCTGCGGCCGATCGCCATCACCTCGCCCACCGACTTCATCTGCGTGGTGAGGCGCGCGTCGGCTTGCGGGAATTTTTCGAACGCGAAGCGCGGGATCTTGGTGACGACGTAATCGATGGTCGGCTCGAACGACGCTGGCGTGAGGCCGCCGGTGATGTCGTTCTTGAGTTCGTCCAGCGTGTAGCCCACGGCCAGCTTTGCCGCCACCTTGGCGATCGGGAAGCCGGTGGCCTTCGACGCCAGCGCGGACGAACGCGACACGCGCGGATTCATCTCGATCACCACCACGCGGCCGGTTTCGGCATTCACGCCGAACTGCACGTTGGAACCGCCGGTATCCACGCCGATCTTGCGCAGCACCGCGATGGAGGCATCGCGCAGGCGCTGGTATTCCTTGTCGGTGAGGGTCTGCGCCGGCGCCACGGTGATCGAATCGCCGGTATGCACGCCCATCGGATCGAGGTTCTCGATCGAGCACACGATGATGCAGTTGTCCGCCTTGTCGCGGACCACTTCCATCTCGAATTCCTTCCAGCCGAGCACGGATTCTTCCACCAGCACTTCATGCACCGGCGACAGCTCCAGGCCACGCTTGACGATCTCTTCGAATTCTTCGCGGTTGTACGCGATGCCGCCGCCAGAACCGCCCAGCGTGAAGCTGGGGCGGATGATGGTGGGATAGCCGACCGTCGCCTGGATCTCCACCGCCTGCTCGAACGAACGTGCAACGGCGGCGCGCGGGCATTCCAGGCCGATCTCGGCCATCGCCACGCGGAACAGTTCGCGGTCTTCGGCCATGCGGATCGCTTCGCGCGATGCGCCGATCAATTCCACGTCGTACTTTTCGAGCACGCCGTTGTCGGCCAGGTCGAGCGCGCAGTTGAGGCCGGTCTGGCCGCCCATGGTGGGCAGCACCGCATCCGGGCGCTCCTTGGCGATGATGCGCTCCACCGTCTGCCAGTTGATCGGTTCGATGTAGACCGCGTCCGCCATGTTGGGGTCGGTCATGATCGTGGCCGGATTGGAGTTCACCAGGATCACCCGGTAGCCCTCTTCGCGCAGCGCCTTGCAGGCCTGTGCGCCGGAGTAGTCGAACTCGCAAGCCTGGCCGATCACGATCGGGCCGGCGCCGATGATCAGGATGCTCTTGATGTCATTGCGCTTGGGCATCTCAGCGGGTCTCCTGCATCAGCTTGGCGAAACGTTCGAACAGGTATCGGATGTCGTGCGGCCCCGGACTGGCTTCCGGGTGGCCCTGGAAGCAGAACGCCGGGCGATCGGTCAGCGCGAAACCCTGCAGGGAGCCATCGAACAACGAGGTGTGCGTCACACGCACATTGGAAGGAAGCGTCGATGCATCCACCGCAAAGCCATGGTTCTGCGAGGTGATCAACACGCGGCCGTCGTCGTGGTCCTTCACCGGATGGTTCGCGCCGTGATGGCCGAACTTCATCTTCATGGTCTTGGCGCCCACCGCGGCGCCCATGATCTGATGGCCCAGGCAGATGCCGAACAGCGGAATCTCCGCGTTGAGGAATTCGCGCGTGGCGGCAATGGCGTAATCGCAGGCCGCCGGGTCGCCGGGTCCGTTGGAAAGAAACACGCCATCCGGATTCATGGCCAGCACTTCCGCCGCCGGCGTTTGCGCGGGCACCACGGTGATCTCGCAGCCGCGCTCGGCCAGCAGGCGCAGAATGTTGCGCTTCACGCCGTAGTCGTAGGCGACCACGTTGAAGCGCTTGTCCGTTTCGTGGAAGGCGGTGCGGTCGAGGTCGTACACGCCCTCGTTCCAGTTGTACGGCTTGTCGACGCTGACCACCTTGGCCAGGTCCATGCCGTTCAAGCCAGCGAAGGCGCGCGCCTTCGCCAGTGCGGCCTCGGCGTCGATGGATTCGCCCGCCACCAGGCAGCCGTTCTGCGCGCCCTTGTCGCGCAGGATGCGCGTCAAACGGCGTGTATCGATGCCGGCAATGGCGACGATGCCATGACGCACCAGGTAATCAGGCAGGCTCTCGGTACTGCGCCAGTTGCTGGCACGACGCGGCACGTCGCGCACGATCAGGCCGGCGGTATGCACCTTGTCGGATTCGGCATCGACTTCGTTGCAGCCGGTGTTGCCGATGTGGGGATACGTGAGGGTGACGATCTGGCGGGCATAGGAGGGATCGGTGAGGATCTCCTGATAACCCGTCATCGCGGTGTTGAAAACGACTTCACCAACGGTTTCGCCAGTCGCACCTACGGAGTGGCCGTGGAATACGCTGCCGTCTTCGAGGGCAAGCAGAGCGGAATGAGGCATGGAGAGGGCCGCCTTTTAGGTACAGCAAGGTCCGCAAGCCGCATGGAAGCAGGCTTGTGGACCTTAAGTGAAGGAAAGTCTCGGGCGGGTTGAAATGATAGGCTTCGCGCGCCTTTCTGTCCACCCGAATGGCGCTCCCAAAACGGATAATCATATGGCGCGGCGGCGAGCCGCTCGCGCTAGACTGCGCCGACACTTAGCCAGGAAAGCTGCGACATTCGATGAACGCGACCGCCCTACTGCTGGACCCCGCTCGACTCGATCGCCCGGACACGGATGTGCGCCAGCAGCCGTTCCCGTTCCTGATCGCACATGGCCAGTTGCCGGACGAAGCGCGCACCGACCTGGAGCGGGATTTTCCCAAGTACAGCAGCGCGGGCTTCTTTCCCTACGATCCGGCCGACTGCGGCCCTTCGGTCAACGCGCTGGTCGAGCAGCTGACCACGCCGCAGTTCGCCAGCGCCATTGGCCGCTATCTGGGCATCGAAAACCTTGGGCGGTATCCCACCCTGGTGACCTTGTGCCGCGCCTTGAACAAGCGTCACGGCACCATCCACACCGATAGCCGCTCCAAGGTGGCCACGGCCCTGCTCTATCTCAACACGCAATGGCCCGACACCAGCGACGGCTGCCTACGCTTTCTCAACCGCGTGGACAACATCGACGATCTCGTCGCCCCCGAACTCAAGCCGCTATACGGCGAGTTCGCCGTGTTCAAGCGCTGCGACAATTCCTTTCACGGGCATCTGCCGTACGAGGGCGAACGCCGCGTCATCCAGGTGGCCTGGCTCACCAGCGAAGAGGAAAAACTGCGCAAGACCAAGCGCGGTAAATTCTCCCGCGCATTCAAGAAACTGTTCGGCGTGCTCGACCGCAAGCTCGGCGCTGGGCGCGACCGCAACGCCGCGCATCGGGACTGAACCCGCATCACAAGAAACGCCACGCCGCGTACCCGGCGAACACCAGGTAGAACACACCCACCAGAACCAGCGCGCGGCCCTCGACGTTGCCCCTGCGAAACCACTGCCACAGATAGACAATCGCCAGCATGGTCAGCAGGCCCGAGACCACCAGCGGCGCATCGAACAACCACGGGGTGGCGAAGATGGCCAAGGCGCTGGGCACGGTGGCCTGGATCATCATGGCGCCGGAAATGTTGGCGAGCGCCAGGCGCTCCTTGCCCTGGCGCACCCAGATCAGCGCATTCATCGTTTCCGGCAGCTCGGTAGCCACCGGGCTCAGCACCAGTGCCACCAGATGCGGCGGAAGATGCATCGCCACGCCGATGACTTCGATCTGCGAAACGAAGACGTGCGAAGCCACCGCAATCACCAGCAGCGAGAGCGCCGCCTGCAGCGACACTGCAAACATGGACGGCGTGGCTGCGCGTGGCTGGAACTTCAAGGGCTCCAGTTGCTCCTCATCGGAAGCCACGTGCTCGTCTTTCAACTCGCGCCACACATACAGCGCATAAGCCAGCAGGAACAGCACGCCCAGCCACGGCTTGAAAGCGAAGGCGACCAGGCCGAGCGCGCATTTCGCCACGAAGATGGAGAGAAACCAGGCCTGGTCGCGCGCCAGTCGCGCATGCTCGACCTGCACGCGGCCGTCAACGCGACCTAGCCGACCGCGATGGCACCAAAGCGCAACGCCCACCGTGGCATAGGCAATCGTTGCCAGCACCAAGGGGCCGCCCATGGCCGCGCCGACACCGATATCGCGTACTTCGGCGGTGCGCCCCATCACGACCGCCACGAACGTCACCGCGCTTTCCGGCAACGCCGTACCGAACGCCGCCAGCACCGTGCCGGTCGCGGTCTCGCCCAGATGCAGCTTTTTCCCCAACCACTCGATGCTGTTGACGAAGTATTCGCAAGCCACATAGATGGCCGCTGCGGAAAGCAGGAACAGCAGAACGGTGATCAGCATGAAGGATTCCAGGCCGGGCGAGCGAAAAACCGATGGCGCACGCACGTCGCTCGCCCGGCCGGGCTGAGCACGTCGTGGCCAAAGGTCTCGCCGGACCATCGCAAGCGCCATGCTTGCGATAACCATCCGCGCCATGAAGCCGTGGCTTCAAGTCTGTTGACGCGGATTCCTCCATGCATGAAAGCCTGCGGGCCGATGCATGAGGATGGCTACTCCCCAATGACAGTGAGTGGCGCGAATGCTACAAGCTTTGCCAAAGCCTCACAACAGGATGGAAGGCTCCTGCAGGCGCTCTTGCAGCATGTCGTCGATGCTGTAGGCACCCGGCGCTTTTCCAGCCAACCAGGCAGCGGCCTCGATCGCTCCGCGCGCAAAGATCGAGCGATCGGTCGCCCGATGACTCAGCTCCACCCGCTCGCCCTGGCCCAGCAAGAGCGCCGTGTGCTCGCCCACCACGTCACCGCCGCGCACCACGGCGAAGCCGATGCTGCCGCTGCGGCGTGCACCGGGCCGGCCTTCGCGTACGTAAACGGCATCGTTGGCCAAGCTGGTACCGCGCGCTTCGGCAGCCGCATGCCCCAACGCCAGTGCGGTGCCGGACGGTGCATCTTCCTTGCGGGCATGATGCGCTTCGACAATTTCCAGGTCCCAATCGGGAAGCGCCGCGGCGGCCTCGCGCAGCAAGCGCTTGAGCACGGCAACACCGAGGCTGAAATTGGCGGCATGCAGCAGGGGAATCCGTTGGCTGGCTTCATGCAGCCTGGTTTGCATCGCCGCGTCGATGCCGGTGGTGCCGGTGACCAGCGCAGCATGGTGCGCCGTGCAGTAGTCGAGCGCAGCCGCAAGACCATCCGGGCCGCTGAAATCGACGACGACATCTGCCGCCGCCCCCCACTCGTGGGTGTAGCGCAAAGACGCGGGAGATTCCGGAAAAACCGGAGCGCCATGATGCGTCGAAGTCGACGACACCAAGGCGCTGACCAGCTCGAAGCGTTTGTCTTCGCGCACCAAGGCGAGCAAGGCGCGCCCCATGCGGCCGGAGGCGCCATTGAGGGCTAGGCGGATGGGTGGCGTCATGCGATGTCCTGAACGTTGAGGCTCGAAATAAGATCCGCGTCGAGCGCGGATCGTCATTCCGGCGAACGCCGGAATCCAGTGAAGAATGCCGTGCGCAGCACTCCATATAAAGGTTTTGTGTGCTTCGCACGAAGTATTTAACTGGATTCCGGCGTTCGCCGGAATGACGCATCCTGGTGCCGAGTATGAAGCTCAATCCGCCCGGTGAAAATCACTCAGGACGTCACCCGCGACCAGAACTGCTTCACCCCATCCATGAAGCCCTTGGCGCGCGGCGAATGCTCATCGTCGTCGGCAAACGTGGCCTCCAGCTTTTCCAGCAGCTCGCGCTGCTCGCGGGTCAGGCGCACCGGCGTTTCCACCACGACCCGGCAAACCAGGTCGCCGGTACGGCCGCCGCGCACCGACTTCACGCCGCGCCCGCGCAATACGAACTGCTGTCCGGTCTGCGTTTCCGGCGGAATGGTGATGGGCACTTCGCCGTCCAGCGTAGGCACCTGCAATTCCGCGCCCAACGCGGCTTGCGAAATGCGGATCGGCACTTCGCAAAACAGGTTGCTGCCGTCGCGCTGGAAAATGGCGTGCTCGCGCACGCGCACTTCCACGTAGAGATCACCCGCCTCGGAACCGGCCGGCCCGGCCTCGCCCTGCCCGGCCAGGCGAATGCGGTCGCCGTTGTCGACACCGGCCGGAATACGCACGGACAAGGTGCGCGTCTCCTCCAGGCGCCCTTCGCCATGGCACTTCTTGCAAGGCTTTTCGATCGCCCGGCCGGTGCCGCCGCAATGCGGACAGGCCTGCTGAATCGAGAAGATGCCGTTCTGCATGCGCACGCGGCCGTGGCCGTTGCAGGTGCGGCAGCTGACCGTCTTGCCATCTTCCGAGCCGCTGCCGTTGCAGTGATGGCAATTGACCTGGGTGGGAATGTCGAACTTTCTCTCGACGCCGAACACGGCCTCTTCGAGATCCAGCTCCATGATGTAGCGCAGATCCGCGCCTCGGCGCGCGCGCGAGGAACGGCCGGTGCCGAAAATATCGCCGAAGATGTCCCCGAAGATATCGCCCATGTCGCCGAAGCCGCCTTGACCGCCGCGCCCGCCCATGCCGCCTTCAAAGGCGGCGTGGCCGTACTGGTCGTACATGGCGCGCTTCTGCGCGTCGGTGAGCACCTCGTAGGCTTCCTTGGCCTCCTTGAACTTCTCCTGCGCGTGCGGATCGTCCGGACAGCGGTCCGGATGGTATTTCATCGCCAGGCGGCGAAAGGACTTTTTCAGCTCCGCTTCGTCTGCCGAGCGGTCGACACCCAGGATTTCGTAATAGTCACGCTTGCTCATTTCAAGATCCGCGATTCGATGCGCCGATCGGGAATGAACCAGATCGCTGCCACCGTGGCATAAAGAACACACGACATCCACGGCGCCACGAACGCCAGCAGGATGCCGCACACATACATGGCGACGGAGACCCAGCCTTTCCAGTCACCGCCTACCGACTGCGCCAGCAACGAGGATGCGCCGCCATTGGCGGCGATCAGGCTGCGCTGGAACGGCTGCCAGGCAAGGCCGCACATCAGCAGCACAAAGCCATACAACGCCACCGGCAGCCGTGCGAAGTAGTTCTCGCCCATCCATCCGGTGGTCACCGGCATCAGCGACAACCAGAACAACAGATGCAGGTTCGCCCACAGCACACGGCCATTGATCTTCTCGGCAGCATGCAGGAAGTGATGGTGATTGTTCCAGTAGATGCCTACGTAGATGAAGCTCAACACGTAGCTCAGGAACACCGGCCACTGCGGAAGCAGCACCTGCCAGCCGTCGCCATGCGGCACTTTCAGCTCCAGCACCATGATGGTGAGGATGATGGCCAGTACGCCATCGCTGAAGGCCTCGAGCCGCCCCTTTTCCATCGCTGCCCCTCCCGACACGCAACGAGCGCCTCTTGCGAGGCGCTCGTCGTCAAACTGCTGGCTTGATCAGGACTTGCCGTCGTTCTTCACTTCGGTGAACTCGGCGTCGACCACATCGTCCGGCTGGGCCGAGCCGCCCGGACCGGGGCCGTGCTGCGCCCCGGCACCGGCGCCGCCATCGGCATGGCCGGCTTGCGCGGCGGCATACAGCGACTGCGCCACCTGCTCCAGCTTCTGGATCTTGGCTTCGATGGCGGCCTTGTCTTCGCCGTCCTTCACCTTCTCCAGATCCGACAGCGCGCCTTCGATTTCGCTCAGTTGCGCGCCCGGCACCTTGCCGCCGTGTTCCTTCAGCGCGCTGCGCGTGGCGTGCACCAGCTGATCGGCCTTGTTGCGCGTGCTCACCAGCTCCTGGAACTTCTTGTCTTCTTCGCGATGCGTTTCGGCATCGGCCACCATGCGCTGGATTTCCTCATCGGACAGGCCGGAACCGGCCTTGATCTCGATGCGCTGCTCCTTGCCGGTCTTCTTGTCCTTGGCCGACACGTGCAGGATGCCGTTGGCGTCGATGTCGAAGGTCACCTCGACCTGCGGCATGCCGCGCGGTGCCGGATCGATGCCGGCCAGGTCGAACTTGCCCAGCGACTTGTTGGCGGATGCACGATCGCGCTCGCCCTGCAGCACGTGCACGGTGACCGCGGTCTGGTTGTCCTCGGCGGTGGAGAACACCTGCGACGCCTTGGTCGGCACGGTGGTGTTCTTCTCGATCAGCTTGGTCATCACGCCGCCCATGGTCTCGATGCCCAGCGACAGCGGCGTGACGTCGAGCAGCAGCACGTCCTTCACCGAACCGCCCAGCACGCCGCCCTGGATCGCCGCACCCACGGCGACGGCTTCGTCCGGGTTGACGTCCTTGCGCGGTTCCTTGCCGAAGAAATCCTTCACCGCTTCCTGCACCTTCGGCATGCGGGTCTGGCCGCCGACCAGGATCACTTCCTGGATGTCGGACACGCGCAGGCCGGCATCGTTGAGCGCCGTGCGGCAGGGTTCGATGGTGCGCTTGACCAGGTCTTCCACCAGCGCTTCCAGCTTGGCGCGGGTGAGCTTGATGTTCAGATGCTTCGGACCGGAGGCGTCCGCCGTGACGTACGGCAGGTTCACTTCGGTCTGGTGCGAGGACGACAGCTCGATCTTGGCGCGCTCGGCCGCATCCTTCAGGCGCTGCAGCGCCAGCGGATCCTTGCTGAGATCGATGCCCTGGTCCTTCTTGAATTCTTCGATGAGGTAATCGATGACGCGCTTGTCGAAGTCTTCGCCGCCCAGGAACGTATCGCCGTTGGTGGCCAGCACTTCGAACTGCTTCTCGCCGTCGACTTCGGCGATCTCGATGATCGACACGTCGAACGTGCCGCCACCCAGGTCATACACCGCGATCTTGCGGTCGCCGCCCTTCTTGTCCAGGCCGTAGGCCAGCGCGGCGGCGGTCGGCTCGTTGATGATGCGCTTCACGTCCAGGCCGGCGATGCGGCCGGCGTCCTTGGTGGCCTGGCGCTGGCTGTCGTTGAAGTAGGCCGGCACGGTGATCACCGCTTCGGTGACCGGCTCGCCGAGGTAATCCTCGGCCGTCTTCTTCATCTTCATCAGCACCTTCGCCGAGACTTCCGGCGGCGCCATCTTCTTGCCGTCGGAGGTCTGCACCCAGGCGTCACCGTTCTCGTGCGCCATGATGCCGTACGGCACGATGTGGATGTCCTTCTGCACTTCCGCATCGGTGAACTTGCGGCCGATCAGGCGCTTCACCGCATAGAAGGTGTTCTTGGGATTGGTGACGCCCTGACGCTTGGCGGGCGCGCCGACCAGCACTTCGCCGTCTTTGGTGAAGGCGACGATGGATGGCGTGGTGCGATCGCCCTCCGAATTCTCGATCACCTTGGTGCTGCTGCCATCCATGATGGCTACGCACGAGTTGGTCGTGCCCAGGTCGATGCCAATGATCTTGCCCATGATTGTGTGCTCCGGAAACTTGAATGCGGCCCCTCGCCGCGACTGGTTGTCAGATGGGGTTCTGGCGAAAGACGTTCAATGCCAAGTAAACCCTGCAGTTCTGGAATTACGGTTGTCGTTCAGTCGTCCTTGGCTACCGACACCAATGCAGGACGCAACAACCGGTCATTCAGCACATAGCCCTTTTGCAGCACGGCCACCACGGTGCCAGGCGATTTGCCGGGGGCTTCCACCATGCTCACCGCGTGATGACGCTCGGGGTCGAGCGGTTGATCGAGCGGATCGACCTGCACCAGGCCGTTGTTGCCGGCGACGCGCAGCAACTCCTTCAAGGTAAGGCTCAGGCCTTCGCGGATCGCGGCCACGTCGCCGCCTTCCACGGCCAGGCCACGCTCCAGGCTGTCGTACACCGGCAGCAGGTCGTTGAGCAGCTTTTCGTTGGCGAAGCGGCGCGCCTGCTCCAGGTCGCGATGCAGGCGGCGGCGCTGGTTTTCCAGCTCGGCCTTTTCGCGCAGCACGGTTTCGCGCAGTTCCTTGTTGCTCGCCTCAAGCTCGGCCAGCTTGGCCTTCAGGGCCTCCAGCTCATCGCTCGAAGCGGCGGTTTGCGCTGCCGTTTCGGGTATTTCGTTGGGCGACTGCGAATCGCTGTTGTGCATGAATGACTCCAAACCTCGTCCTGGGCCGGCAAGGCTGCCGACCATCACAAAAAAATGCGGGTGAACCCGCCTCCCAACCAAGTTTTATAAGGCCGTGGCAGCTCGATTCAAGGCGTCGCTGAGCAGGCGGGCGGTGGCTTGCACCACCGGGATCACGCGATCGTAAGCCATCCGCGTGGGGCCGATCACGCCGACCGCCCCCAGCAACCGGCCCTGCGCACCATAGCTGGCAGTGACCACGCTGCAACCGTCGAGTGCGGCGAAGCCCGATTCCTCGCCGATAAACAAGCGCACGCCGGGCGCCTTGGCGCAGGTTTCCATCAGCTGCAGCAACTCGTTCTTCTTCTGGAACGCCTCGAACAGGTCGCGCAGGCGCTCCAGGTTGCCCAGCTCCGCATAAGCCATCAGGTTGGTCTGGCCGCTGACCAGCACATCCTCGTCTTGCGGCACGAACGAGGCGGCCGCCAGTTCCACCGTCCTGGAAAGCAGCTGATGCAACTCGCTGCTGGCCTCGCGTATTTCGCGCAGCAGATGCGCGCGGATGTCGTCCACGCGCAGGCCGATGAAATGCTCGTTGATGTAATTGGCCGCCTGTTCCAGCACGCGCGCCTCCAGCGGCTTGGCCAGCTGGATGATGCGGTTCTGCACCTGGTTGTCGGAAAACACCAGGATCACCAGCACCCGCGCGTCGGGCAGCGGCACAAAATCGATATGGCGCAGCGGGAAATCGCTTTGGCGCGGCACCATCACCACCCCGGCGAAATGCGTCATGGCCGACAACAGGGCCGAGGCATTGCCGGCCAGGTCGCGCACGGTAGTCGGGCCGGGCGGCAGTTCGCGCTGCAGCCGCACCATCTCGTCGCGCGGCAACGGCTGCAATTCGATCAGGCTGTCGACAAACAGGCGCAACCCGCGCGGCGTCGGAATACGCCCGGCCGAAGTATGCGGCGAGGCCACCAGGCCGGCATCTTCCAGGTCGGCCATGATGTTGCGGATGGTTGCCGGGCTCACGTCCAGCCCGGACGAACGCGACAGCGTACGTGAACCCACCGGTTCACCATCGGCCAGATACTGCGCGATCAGCGTGCGCAACAGCCGCCGTGCGCGAGCATCGAGTTCATGACCTGGGTGGCGAGACATGCGCTGTGGCAATCCGTGAGACGGCTAAGAAATAAGGTTTGGCGAGCAAGAAAGCAAGGAAGGGGAGAAATGCGCCGAGGCCAGCCGAACGCCAGGCGCCCCATTCCCAGTTTCCCGTTCCCACTTACAATTCGTACGACCACTGCCAACCCTACCCCATGCTCACCTCCCTTTACGTTCGCCATCTCGCCGTCGTCGAAGAAGCCGATCTTGCGTTCGGCCCCGGCCTGACCGTCGTCAGCGGGGAAACCGGCGCCGGCAAGTCCTTGTTGGTGGACGCCTTGATGCTGCTGGCCGGCGCACGCGCCGACAGCGGCATCGTGCGTGCCGGCAGCGATCGCGCGGAACTGGCCGCAGAGTTCGATCTGGCCGACCTGCCCGAAGCGCGCGACTGGCTCACGCGCGAAGAGCTGGACGAAGACGGCACCTGCCAACTGCGCCGCGTGATTCGCACCGAAGGCAGCTCGCGCGCCTGGATCAACGGCCGCCCCGCCACCATCGGCCAGATGAGCGAACTGGCCGCGCTGCTGGTGGAAATCCACGGCCAGCACGAACACCAGGCGCTGCTGGAACGCAGCCATCAACTGAACCTGCTGGACGCCTACGCCGAAAACGAAGCGCGCGTCGCGCAGGTGCGCGACCTGGCCCAGCAATGGCGCGAGCTCGGTGCGCGCATCCGCAAGCTGGCCGGCGGCGACGATCGCGAACATCGCCTGGAACTGTTGCGGCACGAACTGTCCGAACTGGAAAAATGGGCGCTGCCCGCCGCTGAACTGACCGAACTGGAAAGCAGCCATAAGCGCCTGGCGAACGCCAGCAAACTTACCGAAGGCGTCACCGGCGTGGTCGATCTGCTCGATGGCGACAGCGAATTCGCACTGCGCTCGTCGCTCGGCCGCGCCCATGCGGAACTGAGCCGGCTCGCCACGCTGGACGACCGCCTCGCGCCGCTGCTCGAATTGCTCGACAACGCGCAGATCCAGCTCAACGAAGCCGTCGACGGTCTTGGCCGCTACGCTCAGGACGTGGATCTGGATCCGGAACGCTACACGGAAGTCGACACGCATCTCACGCGCCTGCACGAACTGTCGCGCAAGCATCGCCTGCACGTCACCGAACTGGATGCCAAGCGCATCGCCCTGCAGCAAGAACTGACCGAACTGGAAAACGCCGGCGACGCGCTCGAACGGCTGGAAGCGCAGCGCGTACAAGTGCAGCGCGATTACGACAAGGCCGCCGAAGCCCTGGGCAAGGCCCGGCAAACGGCCGCCAAGCGGCTGGGCAAGGAAGTGAGCGCGTTGATGGCCGAACTGGGCATGGCCGGCGGCGTACTGCAAGTGGCCCTGGAAGCATCCGACAACAACGATCCCGACCCGCAAGGCCGCGAGCGTTGCGAGCTGCTGGTGAGCGCCAACCCCGGCCAGCCCCCTCGCCCCTTGCGCAAGGTCGCCTCGGGCGGCGAACTGGCCCGCATCAGCCTGGCCATCGAAGTGGCCACGCTGGGCAAGGACACCATCGGCTGCATGGTGTTCGACGAAGTGGATACCGGCATCGGTGGCGCGGTGGCCGAAGTGGTCGGCCAGAAACTGCGCGCGCTGGGTGCACGCTGCCAGGTGCTGTGCGTGACGCACCTGCCGCAGGTGGCCGCACAAGGCCATGCGCATTTGCGTGTAAGCAAGCATGCTTCCGATGGCTCCACCCACACGCGCATTGAAGTCTTGAACACCGAAGGCCGCCGCGACGAACTGGCGCGCATGCTGGGCGGTGTGGAAATCACGCGCGAAACGCGGGCGCATGCGAAGAAGATGCTGGAGCAGGCGCAGGCGTAGGGCGCTCAAACGAAGCGGGCATCTATCTGGATCATCGCGGCAAACGGTTCCCTCCCCTGCTTGCAGGGGAGGGAGTGCATCGTGGCTAGCATCAAGACAGGCGCTAAGGCCGCGCCTGCAGCAATCCCCGCTCGCTGGCAATCCGATAAAGATCCAGTTCCGACCCCGCCCCCAGCTTCCCCATCAGGCTCGCGCGGTGGATGTACACCGTCTTCTGCCCGATCCCCAGCTCCGCCGCCACCTGCTTCGGCGCGCGTCCCGCCGCCAGCAGCAAGAACACCTCGTGCTCGCGCGCGGTAAGCCGGTCGATGGGATCAAGCGTGTCGTTGGGCCGCTCCGCCCGCCGCTGGCGCAAGTCGGAGCTGAGGAACTGCTCGCCGCGCATCACCGCACGCAGGCCTGCCACCAACTCCTCCGGTGCGGCGCCCTTGGTGACGTATCCGCTGGCGCCACGCCGCAATGCTTCCGATACATAGGGCTCGCCATCGTGCATGCTCAGCACCACGATGCGCGTGGCGGTGGCGACGCTTCGCAAGTGCTCGATCAGCGGCAAACCGCTGCCGTCCGGCAACGAGAGGTCCAGCGCGACCAGGTCCGGGCGCGTCTGGCTGATCGCTTCCACCGCATCGTCGGCATTGCGGCATTCGGCGACCACCTCCAGATCCGGTTCCATTTCGATGAGCCGCTTGAACCCTTCGCGGACTATGGCGTGGTCGTCGACCAGAACGATGCTATGCATGCCCGGCACTCTAGCAAATCTTTTTTCGCCCGCGCGCCGCGCCATCGCAGCCACCGCTAACATCCGCGCATGCGTCTAAAACTCTCCTTCCTCACTTCCGGCCCGATGGTCGGTCTCGGCTATGGCCTGCTGTGGGGGCTGCTCTGGCCCACCACCCAGCCGGACTGGACCCTGCAATTCGGCCTGCGCTTCGGCGTGCTGCTGCTGTCGCCGTTCCGTTACTGGGGCTGGCTGATCAGCGCCGAGCTGGTAGCGGCGGTGTCGATCGAATACTGGTACGGCTACACGCCCGACTGGCAGACGTTCCTGTTCGGAGACCTGCCGCAGCCGCTGGTCGTGGCGCTATGCCTGGGTTTGCTGCGCCGGGCCAACCTGCGGGCGAGCATGCGCGATCCGGAAGAAGTCTCGCGCCTGCTGCTGGCCGGCGGCTTCACCGGCGCCGTCGCCACCGCCACCGACGCGCTGATGATGGCCTTGCTCAGCGAACTGCCCACCACCGGTCTCCTGGCGGGCTTCGGCAACGAAATGCTGGGCAACTACGTGGGCTTGCTGCTGATCGTGCCGCCGCTGATCATGCTATGGCGCACGCGCCCGACGCGGCAGGAGATATCCGAGCTGCTGATGGACGGCCTGCTGGTGATGCTGCCGGCCCTGGTCATCCTGCTGATCCTTACCGAACAAGCGGCGCCGCAGCGCGAGTTCGCACGCATCCTGTCGCTGGCGCCGGTGCTGTTCTTCGCGTTCCGGCACGGCTGGCGCGGCGCCAGCCTGTCCATGCTGGTATCCAGCCTGGGCATGGCGGTGGTCGACCGCGTGTTCACCCACGTCATACCCACCGCCTCCTCGCACATGTTCCTGGCCGTGGCCGGCACCGGCGCGCTGATGCTGGGCTCGGCCACGGATGCGCTACGCCGCAGCAGCGCACGCATGGCGGAGCAGAACGTGTACCTCGCCGCGGTGAACCGCCGCCTGGATCACCTCGCCCGCCAGCTGCGCGATGCCGCCCGCGGCAACCTGCAGACAGAAGAAAACCAGCGCCGCCACATGGCCGCCGAACTGCACGACGAACTGGGCCAGAACCTCACCGCCATCCAGACCCACGTGAAGCTGGCGCAGAACCGCCTGAAGCAGGCCGGCCTGGAAGACATCGGCACCTCCATCAATGGCATCCTGGCCCATATGCGGCGCGCCCTGCATCGCGTGATGGACGACCTGCGCCCCGCCGTGCTGGATGAGTTCGGCCTGATGCGCGCGCTGGACGAAGGCCCGATCCGCGACCTGCTCGCCACCGCCGGCATGATCTATTACACCGACCTGCACGGCGACCCGCGCCTGCTGGACGAAGACATCCGCACCGCCATCTACCGGCTGGCCCAGGAAAGCGCCACCAACGCGGTCAAACACGCGCAGGCCACCGAATTCCGGTTGCGCCTGCGCATCGGCGAGCGTGCGGGCGCAGCATTGGCCTTGCTGGACATTCGCGACAACGGCGTGGGCCTGCCCGAACGCGTGCCGCGCGGCGGGCGGGGCCTGCAGGGCATGCGCGACCGTGTCACTTCGCTGGGCGGATTGTTCCGCCTCAGGCCCGACCACCGGGGGGTTCACCTGCGCATTTTGCTGCGCAGCAGCATGGATTCGATGCAAAACCAGTGACTTGTGACACTGTAACTAGGAAATTTTCCAATACCAGCTTCGTAAAGGCTTCGTTAGGATCAGTCCCATCGATGTGGGGGAGCCGCCGTCGCGAGACGGTGAGCACGAGTCAACCGTGGGGACGGTGGACTCGAAGAGTGGCAGGATGCTGCTCCGCCGGAGTCTGGACATTTGCACGTATCGCGAGCAATTCCGATACCTCGCACGTCAAGAGACAACGGTAAGCCGCCGGGTGGACAGGAGTCCTCCCGCGGCTTTTTTTATGGGCGTCAATCGGGAATCGCCAATCGTAAATAGGCAGGCGCCTGCCAGCGCGGCCCGCCAGCTCGGCGGCGCTGGGTCCCGGTTTACGGCTTGCTTCGAGTTCCACCACTGCGACCCAGCGGCCGCACATACAGCACCAGGCTGTGGTCCTGGATCTCATAGCCGTGCTTGGCCGCTATCTCGCGCTGCAGGCGTTCGATCTCTTCGCTGACGAACTCGATCACCTTTCCGCTGTCAACGTCGATCATGTGGTCGTGATGCTGGCCACGATCCAGTTCGTACACCGCCTGCCCGCCCTCGAAGTTGTGCTTGCTGAGGATGCCGGCGGCCTCGAACTGGGTAAGTACGCGGTACACCGTAGCCAGGCCGATATCTTCCTGATGGGCAAGCAGCTTCTTGTAGACGTCCTCGGCAGTCAGGTGCCGGGCGCCGTCTTCTTCGAAGATCTGGAGAATGCGCATCCGGGGGTGCGTCACCTTCAACCCGGCTTTACGGAGTTCTTGAGTTTCCTGCTCCATATGCAAGCTCCCGATACACGGTGGAATCAAGCCGTTAGTGTATCATCGACACCTTCACGATCCGGACGCGCTACGAATGCAAAAGCTGATTCGCACACTGGGCTACGCCACGCTGGCTCTCTCCCTGGCCGGCTGCCATCTCGTGTATACCCCCGACGTGGCCCAGGGCAATCTTTTCGACAAGACCATCGACAAGAACCTTGCCGATCAGCTCAAGCCGGGCCTCACCAAGCGCCAGGTGCTGGTACTGCTGGGCACGCCTTCCGTGTCCACCCCGTTCAACCAGAACCGCTGGGACTACGTCTCCAGCTATTCGCACCGTGGCGAGAAGATGAAGGTCAACGCCATCAGCCTGTACTTCAACAACGACGTGCTGGTGCGCACCGAAGGCAACCTGTACTTCCAGGATGCGCAGAAGCTGGTGCAGCAGAGCAACAAGTACAAGACCAAGTACGACGTCAACGACACCTCCGGCGACAAGAGTTCCGGCGGCGGCGACCACGGTGGTGGTGACAATGGCGGCGACAGCGGTGGCGACAACGGCGGCAACTGACCGCCCGGCCTGCTTTACCTGGCGCGGCGGCGCCGCGCATCTTTCGGATCCAGCGTAAGCGACCGGTAGATCTCCACCCGGTCGCCATCCTGCAGCACGTCATCGGCCGCCACGCGGCGGGAAAAGATGCCCAGCCGCGCAGGATCGAACGTCACCTGCGGCAGCTCCTGCAAAATCCCCGACTGCTCCACCGCCTGCAGCACGGAACTGCCCGCCGGCAGGCTCACCCGGCGCAGCAACTGGCGGTCCGGCAAGGCGCAAACCACCTCCACGGCGATGCGCTCAGCCATAGACCTTGTCCGCCTCGCGGCAGAAATCGTCCACCATGCGGCTGGCCAGGCCCTGGAAACCCAGTTTCAAGGCCGCCCCGCCCAGGCGGCCGGCGTAGTCGAAATCCAGCTCCAATGCCACCTTGCAACCGTCCGTGCCCAGCGGGATGAAATCCCAGAAACCCTCCAGGCTGCGGAACGGCCCATTCACCAGGCTCACCTGCAGGCGGCGCGGACGATCGATGGTATTGCGCGTGGTGAAGCTGTGATGGAAGCCGGCGAACTTGAGATCCAGCCGCGCCACCAGCATGTTCTCACCCTCCTCGATCACCTCGGCGTTGCCACACCAGGCGAAGCGCTTTGGGTATGCTTCGACCTCATTGACCAGATCGAACATCTGCGCCGGCGAGTATTTCACCAAGGCACTGCGGCGGATTTGGATCACGGCAGCCTCATCAAAAGAATCCAACCCGCATGCAGACGGCCTGCATGGGGCGACCGGCACAAAGTTTAACGGACATGGCAAAAGCGAAGGACAAAGATAAAAAAGAAAGCGGCGGCACCATCGCCCTCAACAAGCGCGCCCGGCACGAATACCACATCGACCAGCGCTTCGAGGCGGGCATTGCCCTGCAAGGCTGGGAGCTGAAAGCCCTGCGCGCCGGCCGCATCAACTTCGGCGACGGCTATGCCGTGGTGCTGAAGAACGAGCTGTTCCTCGTGGGCACCTCCATCCCGCCGCTGATCAGCGCCTCCACCCACGTGGTGCCGGTCGACCGCCGCACGCGCAAGCTGCTGCTGCACCGCCAGGAGATCGACCAGCTGATCGGCGCGGTGGAACGCAAGGGCTACACCCTGGTGCCCATCGCCATGTACTGGAAAGGCAACAAGGTGAAAGTGGAAATCGGCCTGGCGCGCGGCAAGCAGGAACACGACAAGCGCAACACCGAAAAGGAACGCGACTGGCAGCGCGACAAGCAACGCGTCATGCGCTCGCACAATCGCGCGGCGTAACCGAGCGCCCTGCGATACTTGGTTACCATCGAGTCCCAGTAACACGTCATCGTCCCCCCCTGGCGAAGGCTCTATGCTCTGCACTTAACGTTAGCCGCAGGGCATTTTCGGCCTGCCTTCTAACGGCATGACAAGTCGGTACAACTGGACACCAGCCACGATGCGCTCCCTCCCCTGCGGCAGTAAGGGAGGGCTGGGGTGGGGTTGCTTGGGCTTTAGCGCATGCCGCTGAATTTCCTGGGGAACGGTATGGATGCGATGGTGGGCTCCCGCCGCTCGCTGCGGGCACCCCACCCTAGCCCCAATGCTCCGAACTTAACGCTAGCCGCAAGGCATTTTCCGCCTTACGTCATTCCGGCGAAGGCCGAGGTCCACCGCCTTTCAGCGCTTCAACGTGCCCCAGCTTGAACCAGCTTCGCTGCCGTAAAGCACTCCGCCGGGACGGCGAGCAAAAAAACGCAGCAACCGAGCCTCGACACTCATCCAGTGCGCGATTGATATCGCACACCTCCATCACCATATATACTTCCAACGCTTAAGCGATCTTTTCCCCGGGGGTGTTCTGGCTTCGACGGGGGTAGTGAGATAGCTTGGTGCATGCCGAGGGGGCAGCTTTCCTCGTAAATCCAGCCGCAAACTTATAGTTGCCAACGACGACAACTAC